>Ga0114931_10003295_pt1 | contig 20462 bp, 18 predicted proteins | sample 2SBtaG_FD_89579 | JGI IMG/M metagenome (GOLD analysis project Ga0114931, IMG submission 89579) | Deep subsurface microbial communities from Kolumbo volcano to uncover new lineages of life (NeLLi) - 2SBTROV14_V59a metaG | ecosystem: Environmental > Aquatic > Marine > Volcanic | place: Kolumbo...
CACGCCAGAGCTCCGTACACTCGAGCACGTTGGCCTTGTCCACGGAACACAAACGACCGTGGCGGCGCTGTGCGGTCTCGAAGGCGACCCGGCCGATGCGTTCGATCTCCGACTCCGAATAGGTCAGGGTGTTGAAACCCTGGCGTTCACCGTTGTCGAGCATGCGGATGCCACGCGGCTGGCCGAAATAGATGCCGCCCGTGAGTTCGCGGACGATCATGATATCCAGCCCGGTGACGACCTCGGGCCGCAGCGTCGAGTCCTCGGCCAGTTGCGGATAGAGGATGGCCGGACGCAGGTTGGCGAACAGATCGAGGCCGGCGCGCAAGCCCAGCAGACCCTTCTCGGGACGCACGGAGATATCCAGCGACTCCCAGCGGTAGCCGCCCACGGCGCCGAGTAGGATCGCGTCGCACCGACGCGCCCGCGCCAGCGTATCCTCGGTCAGCGGGATGCCGTGCTCGTCGATCGAGGCACCACCGATCAGCCCGTAGTCCCTTTCGATCTCGAGTCCATGTGTCTCGGCGACCCGGCTCAGGACCTTGTCGGCCTCGGCCACGATCTCGGGCCCGATCCCGTCACCGGGCAAAACCAATACCTTCTTCATTATTTTTCTCCACTCGCAAACAGCCAGGGCGCACGCTCGCGGCGGCGCGTCTCATAGGCCTTGATTTCATCGGCATGGGCCAGCGTCAGGCCGATCTCGTCGAGCCCATTCATCAGACACTCCTTGCGGAAGGGTTCGATCGAGAACTCCATACGTACGCCGTCGGGCAACTCGATGACCTGAGCCGGCAGGTCGATCTTGAGCGTCAAGCCTTCGTGCTTGACGACAAGATCGAAGATCGACGCGACCTGGCCGGCACCCAGCACGATCGGCAGTACACCGTTCTTGAAACAGTTGTTGTAGAAGATATCCGCGAAGCTCGAACCGATGACGGCGCGGATACCGTAGTCCTCGAGCGCCCAAACGGCATGCTCGCGGGACGAACCGCAGCCGAAGTTCTCCCGAACCACGAGAATCCGGGCATCTCGGAAGCGCGGCTGATTGAGGACGAAATCCGGATTGAGCTGTCGAGTCGAACAGTCCATACCAGGCTCGCCGCGATCCAGATAGCGCCATTCGTCAAACAGATTGGGACCGAAACCGGTGCGCTTGACCGATTTCAGGAACTGCTTGGGGATGATCGCGTCGGTATCGACGTTGGCGCGATCGATCGGCGCAACCACGCCTTCCAGTGTTTCAAAACGCTCCATCAGGCGACCTCCTCCGTCACATCGACAAAATGACCCGCGATGGCAGCGGCAGCCGCCATTGCCGGACTCACGAGATGGGTCCGGCCGCCGGCGCCCTGGCGACCTTCGAAGTTTCGGTTCGAGGTCGAGGCACAGCGCTCGCCAGGCTCGAGCCGGTCGGCATTCATGGCCAGGCACATCGAACAACCCGGTTCGCGCCATTCGAAGCCGGCCTCGATGAAGACCTTGTCCAGGCCCTCGTTTCGGCCTGTTGCTTGACGAGCCCGGACCCCGGGACGACGAGGGCCTGAACGTTGGCGGCCACGTGCCCGCCGCGAATGACGGCGGCGGCGGCGCGCAGATCCTCGATGCGTGAGTTCGTGCAGGAACCGATGAAGACCTTGTCGACGGCGATATCGCGGATCACCTGCCCCGCCGTAAGCCCCATATAGCCGAGCGCGCGTGAGATATCATGGCGATGATCCGGATCGGCGATGTCCTCGAGCACGGGCACGCGACCGTCGATGGTCGCAACCATCTCGGGCGAGGTCCCCCAGGTCACCTGGGGGCGAATGCTCGCGGCGTCGATCGTGACCAGGGCGTCGAATGTGGCGCCGTCGTCGCTGTGCAATTCGCGCCAGACGGCCACGGCGGCATCCCAGTCGGCGCCGGACGGCGCGAACGGACGGGAAGCCAGATACTCGATAGTGGTATCGTCAACGGCGACGATGCCGGAACGCGCACCCGACTCGATAGCCATATTGCAGAGCGTCATGCGCCCTTCCATCGACAACGCGCTGATGGCCTCGCCGCGATACTCGATACAGTGCCCGGTACCACCGGCCGTGCCGATCTCGCCGATAATGGCGAGGGCCAGGTCCTTCGCCGTAACACCCTGAGCCAACCGGCCATCGACCTGGACCAGCATGCTGCGGGATTTCTTCAAGACCAGACACTGGGTCGCGAGCACATGCTCGACCTCGGAGGTGCCGATCCCGAAGGCCAACGCCCCGAATGCGCCATGGGTCGAAGTATGCGAATCGCCGCAAACCACCGTCATACCCGGCAGCGTGGCGCCCTGCTCCGGTCCGATGACATGTACGATGCCCTGCCGGGGGTCTTCCATCGTAAATTCGGTCAGACCGAAATGACGACAGTTATCGTCCAGGGTCTCGATCTGGATCCGGGACACCGGATCCGCGATACCACTCGAACGCCCCAGTGTCGGCACATTATGGTCAGGTACCGCTAGGATGGAATCGCGCCGCCAAGGCTTGCGGTTTGCGATACGCAGGCCTTCAAAGGCCTGAGGCGAGGTCACCTCATGAACGAGGTGCCGATCGATGTAGACGAGACAGGTGCCATCGTCGTTTTCGCGCACGACGTGGTCGTCCCACAATTTGTCATAAAGATTCTTGGGCATATCGCTACCTGCAGTTTCTACGTCTAGCCAATCCCTCATAGACCCGGCCAATCATCGTCCTATCTTAACCCAGCACGTATTTTTCGTGCACACGGGTCCATCCAATTACACCGTGCCCCGCTTTTCAGGAAATCCCTCCACCGCAAACTCCTGACGTTGCGTGGGCCATGCTCTATAATATGTTGCTATTACCCTGTATCCGGAAACTGATATGTCATCCAGCGCCAAGATCATCGATGGCAAGTCCATCGCTACCGAAATCCGTCAGTCCATCCGGGAACGGGTCGACGAACGCACCCGCAAGGGCCTGCGTCGCCCCGGCCTGGCTGTCGTCCTTATCGGGCTCGACCCGGCCTCCCAGGTCTATGTTCGCGGCAAGCGCAAGGCCTGCGAGGAAGCGGGTTTCCATTCGGTCGCTCACGACCTGCCCGCCACCACGTCCCAGGACGCATTACTGACGCTGATCGACGAGCTCAATGCCGCATCCGATATCGACGGAATACTCGTGCAATTACCGCTACCGGCGCACATCGATCCCGAACGGATTATCGAGCGCATTCGTCCCGACAAGGATGTTGACGGCTTCCACCCCTACAACATCGGTCGTCTGGCGGCGCGAGTGCCGGTACTCAGGCCCTGCACACCCAAGGGCATCATGACCTTGTTGCACCGCACCGGCAAAACGCTCAAGGGCAGCAATGCCGTCATCGTCGGCGCCTCGAACATCGTCGGACGCCCCATGTCGCTTGAACTGCTGCTCGCCGGATGCACGGTCACAACCTGCCACCGCTTCACCCGTGACCTGCCCGAACATGTCGCGCGAGCCGAGATCCTCGTGGTCGCCGTCGGTAAACACGGGGTCGTAAATGGCGACTGGGTCCGCCTCGGCAGCCTCGTTATCGACGTCGGCATGAATCGGCTCGATGACGGCCGACTGGTGGGCGACATCCCTTTCGAGGCCGCCGCGCAAAGGGCCGGCTGGATCACCCCGGTGCCGGGCGGCGTCGGGCCGATGACAATCGCCTCCCTGCTCGAAAACACCCTCTACGCCCTCGAACACCTGCACAAGGGCTCATAGGCGAAAGCATAGCAATAAAAAAGGCCCGCATCCGCGGGCCTTTTTTATTGCTTGATGGCCCGATCAGGGGAGCTGTACAGACAGGTAGGTCGCCAGCGCCTTAATCTCGTCGTCGGACAGCTTACGGGCAATATCGGTCATCATGCCCGCAGGGTCGTTCTTACGGCGACCGTCACGGAAGTCCGTCAGGTTCTTGATAATGTAGTCGCGATGCTGACCGCCGATACGCGGAAAGGTCGAAATCTTGGCCGACTTGCCCTTGCCACGTGCGCCATGGCAGTTGATGCAAGCATAAACGCCTTCCATCGGGTTGCCTTCCGTAAAGAGCTTCTTGCCTTTGACGACCAAGGCCTTCTCGGCATCCGTCAGCGGCTTTTTGGCCATCTTCTGACTGGAGAAATAGGCGCCGATGTCGTGGGCGTCCTCGACGCTCGCGACCATGGCGGCCATGCCCGACATCGTGTCATTGTTGGCGCGCTTGCCACTCTGGAAATCGCGAACCTGCTTGACGATGTAGTTCTCGTACTGGCCAGCGAGCCTCGGGAAATCCGAGCTCAAGCTGTTACCGTCGTCACCATGACAACCCGCGCACAGCGCGGCCTTGTCCTTTCCGGCAACCGGGTCCCCCGCCTTGGCCCATGCCGTACCCCCCCAAAACAAAGCAAAAATCGTTGTTGCAACAATGGTATATCTTTTATTAATCATCGAATGCACCCTTCTTGTTATCTCCCGGCGCAGCCTGAGCCGCCCCCCCGGCATGCAGACACATGCAAATGTGTCCGGCTATTCTAAGGCCAATGGTCAGTGACAATCAATCTTCTTGGCTAATTCGGCACCAAGCCCGCAATTCTCTGTATATTTATGGCGCCAAACCCAGCGCGTTTTCGTTCAACGCATGAATCTGGTCGCGGATCTTCGCCGCCTCCTCGAACTCGAGATCCCTGGCGTGCCGATACATGGCCTCCTCCAACTCCACGAGCTTTTTGGCGATCTCGGCAGGTGACAACGCGGCATAAGCCGCAGCTGTGTCCGCGACCTTGTCGCCCATGCCGCTCGCGTCGCTGACCGGCACCCCGTCGATGATATTGATCACGGCCTTCTTGATTCCCCGCGGCGTGATGCCGTGCGCCTCGTTGAACTGCAACTGCTTTTCGCGTCGACGCTCGGTCTCGGAGATGGCGCGTTGCATGGAACCGGTGATTTTGTCGGCATAGAGGATGGCGCGGCCGTGCAAATGACGGGCGGCTCGGCCTATGGTCTGAATCAGCGAACGCTCCGAACGCAGAAAACCCTCTTTGTCGGCATCGAGAATCGCGACCAACGAGACCTCGGGAATATCGAGTCCCTCACGCAACAGGTTGATCCCGACCAGGACATCGAACGTCCCCAGACGTAGATCGCGGATGATCTCGACACGCTCAACGGTATCGATATCGGAATGCAAATAACGCACGCGGACGCCATGCTCGGCCAGATACTCCGTCAGATTCTCGGACATCCGCTTGGTCAAGGTCGTGACCAGGACGCGTTCCCCGCGCTCGGTGCGCAGATTGATCTCGGACAGCACGTCATCCACCTGAGTCTCGACGGGACGAACTTCGACCTCGGGATCGACCAGGCCCGTGGGCCTGACGACCTGCTCGACGATGGCGTCGCTATGCGCCTTTTCAAAATCTCCGGGCGTCGCCGAAATATAGATGGTCTGTGGCGCCAGGGCCTCAAACTCGTCAAAACACAGAGGTCGGTTATCGAGTGCCGAAGGCAACCGGAAGCCATATTCCACGAGGGTTGTCTTACGGGCGCGGTCGCCGCGATACATGCCGCCCAACTGAGGGACCGTGACATGGCTTTCGTCGAGAAACAACAAGGCGTTGCCGGGCAGATAGTCAAACAACGTCGGCGGCGGTTCACCGGTCTTGCGCCCGGACAGGTGCCGCGAATAGTTTTCGATACCCTGGCAGTAACCAAGCTCGAGCATCATCTCCATATCGAAGCGGGTGCGCTGTTCAAGGCGTTGCGCCTCGACAAGCTTGTCGTTGGCCCGGAGTTCCTCGAGCCGGTCATGGAGTTCGACCCTGATCTTGTCGACGGCGTGCATGAGGGTCTCTTTCGGCGTCACATAGTGCGACTTGGGATAGATTGTCAGCTTCTTAACCTGCCGCGATACGGCGCCGGTCAGCGGGTCGAAATAGCTCAGCCGCTCGATCTCGTCGTCGAAGAGTTCGACCCGCACGGCCTCGGCCTCCGATTCAGCGGGAAAGATATCGATGACCTCGCCTCGGACGCGATAGGTTCCGCGGCGCAATTCGACGTCGTTGCGGGTGTACTGGAGATCCGCGAGCTGGCGCAGGATCCGGCGCTGACCGATGACATCGCCCTGCGCGAGATTCAGGACCATTTCGAGATAAGTCCCGGGATCTCCGAGACCGTAGATCGATGACACCGAAGCCACGATGATCGCATCGGGCCGTTCCAGCAGCGCCTTGGTCGCCGACAATCGCATCTGCTCTATCTGAGCGTTGATCGCGGCGTCCTTCTCAATGAAGGTATCGCTGGACGGCACGTATGCCTCGGGCTGGTAATAGTCATAGTAGGAGACGAAGTATTCGACGGAGTTCTCGGAGAAGAATTCGCGCATTTCGGCGTATAGTTGAGCCGCGAGCGTCTTGTTGGGCGCCAGGACGATTGCGGGGCGCTGCACCTCGGCGATCAGGTTGGCTATCGTGAAGGTCTTGCCGGAACCCGTGACCCCAAGCAGCGTCTGGCGGGCAAGCCCGTTCTCCAGGCCCTCCTTCAGGGCCTGGATCGCCTCCGGCTGATCTCCGGCGGGTGCAAACTCGGAATAAACTCGAAATCGGTGTGTCGCCATATCCGCGATAAATTTCCGTGGGGGTCTCTTGGTTCGTGTTCGGGTAGTCCTGTATAGTAGCTCAAGCTACTTAGACAAAGGGGATTCAGCAGTGAAATTAGCGCAACGTGTCAGCCGGATCAAACCCTCACCAACGCTGGCGATCATCGTCAAGGCGGCGGCCCTGCGCGCGGAAGGCAAGGATATCATCGGCTTCGGCGCCGGTGAACCGGACTTCAATACCCCCGACCATATCAAACAGGCGGCAATCGACGCCATCAACAACAACTTCACACGCTACACGGCCGTTGAAGGCACACTATCGTTGCGCCAAGCCGTGGCCGACAAGTTCAAACGCGACAATCAGACCGAATACACGCCCCAGCAGATCCTTGTATCCTGCGGCGCCAAGCACGGGCTCTACAATCTCACCCAGGCATTTTTGAGCCCGGGCGATGAAGCCATTATTCCTGCGCCCTACTGGGTCTCCTATCCGGACATGGTCCGGCTTTCCGACGGCGCCCCAGTCTTCGTCCGCTGCGACATCGACCAGAGCTTCAAGATGACGCCCGAACAACTGGACTCGGCCATCACGGCGAAGACACGCCTGCTGTTCCTGAACAGTCCGTCCAACCCGACCGGCGCAACCTACAGCCGAGAGGAACTCCAGGCCCTGGGCGACGTACTCCGGCAGCACCCCGGCGTGCTGATCGCAAGCGATGACATCTACGAACATATCCAGCTCGGCGACGAACCCTTTTGCAACATCCTCATGGCCTGTCCGGATCTCTACGAGCGAACCGTCGTCTTCAACGGCGTATCCAAGGCCTATGCGATGACTGGATGGCGCATCGGCTATGCCGCGGGTCCGGCCAGCGTCATCAAGGCCATGAAAGATATCCAATCCCAAAGCACCTCTAACCCGACCTCGATCGCTCAAGTGGCGGCGGAAGCGGCGCTACGCGGCGACCAGTCGTTCATCGCCACGATGAACGAGGCCTTCCGCAAGCGTCATCGCGTGATCGTGGACGGTCTCAACGCCATTCCCGGCGTCAAGTGTCTGGAGGCACAGGCGGCGTTCTACGCCTTCGCCGAGATCTCCGAGGCGATGGCGAGCCGTGGCTTCCACGATGATGTCGCTTTTGGGGAATATCTGCTCAATGATGCGGGCGTCGCGGTGGTGCCGGGCTCAGCCTTCGGCATGCCCGGTTATATGCGGCTCTCATTCGCGACCAGCATGGAACTCATCGAGGCAGGCTTGTCGCGTATCGCCAAAACGCTGGGCGCCACTAGTTAGGAAGGTCCCTGCAGGAAACCCTGCGCGGCCTCCAGAAACTCCTGAGCCTGCACCACGATCGACAAGCCTTCGTCCGCGCCTTCGGCATTGAGGCCAAGACGTTCAAAGGCCGGCATCGCACCAGGATCCGGAGGACCGGCCGTACCGCGCTTGGGATCAATTCGGCTATGCGCTCGTGCGACGAGGATCAGATCCGCGAGATCGGTCTCGCCTTGATGGCTACGAAACCAATCGTCATCGGCGTCCAGCACCGGCAGTAGATCGTCTCCCAACCCCCAGGCACGCACGAGATAAGCCCCCAAAGGACGCGACAAGGCATCCATGGCCTCGCTCACCGCGCCGGGATCCAGCAGCGCGCCGGGAAACTGATGCGCGAACGCCAGCAGCGCGAGCGTACCGATGTCATGCAGCAAACCGGCTATGCGGCAACGCGGCGCCGGTAGAGAGGGTATCCGGCTCGCCAACACCACGCTGATGGCGGCAACGGATGTCGATGTCAGCCAGTATTCGTTCAAGCGCTGCCTGATCCCTTCATCAGGGTTCCGCAGGCGATCACGAAACGCGTAATTCATGACCAAGTGCCGTGTCGCGCGCCGGCCAAGTCTGCGGACGGCGGTTTCGCAATCGAGAATCGGGCGCTGCTCATGAAACAGGGCGCCATTAGCCACCCGAAGCAATTTCGCGCAAATTCCAGGATCGGAACAGATGACCTCGACCAAGCGGGCCTCGCTGAGGTGTTCGTTAGCCACGAGCTCGGCGATTTGATCGCCAAAGGCCGGCGGGACAGGCAGGGTCAGTTGATCGTCATCGATGGAATCCCTGACGTCTTCGAACAGACCTTTTATCCACTCAGGAAAACGGTCATCACAACACACGTCCTGACGAGGCGGCGTCGCCATGGCGGCCGATCCCGAGATTCCCTCAACGAGCCTGGCCTCAACGCGAACAACCTCCACTGCAGTCAGCGTCACGGCCTTGTATTGCTGATAAGTCCGGGAACTCAAGGCCAAACGCGAATGGGCATCGCCGGACTCGACGAGGAAGCTCTCGCCCGCGGACGAAGTCAGGCGCAAGCGGCCGGCCAACAGAAAATAGGCCCAAACATTCTCGCGATCGGGATGAAACAGATGACGCCCCGCCTGCAGGCGGAGAATCCCGGCGCGACTTGCCAAAACGATGCGTTCATCGGGACGGAGCCGCGCCATCGGTTCGAAACGCGCCAACAACTCCGGCTCAACCATGCGATGACGCTGGCGGTGACGCCTCATAAGGGTCCGTCCTCACGTACGCGCACAGGCGCGACGCGTCTCGAAAACCGTTCCGCCGAAGCGGATACGATGAATCTCACAAAAGGAGTCATAGTTGTTTCCCGGAATCGGTTATTTTTTTACCTTCATTTCCAGGAATATCGGCATCAGGCCAGACAAAGTGAGGCCTCGCACCGAACCGCCAGAACGGTCACGGCTCGTGTGACGAGAAAACGAAAAAGCTAGCTCCCTCTACGTAACAAGGCCCCGGCGGTAACGAGAAAAATCAGACTGGGCGTCAAGGCGCAAACCATCGGATTGATGCCATAGACGAGTCCGATATACCCACTCATCTGATCGAGCAGATAAAATCCGATCCCCAGCAAAGCGCCGACCATGACTCGCTGACCAAGACTCACCGCACGCAACGAGCCGAAGACAAACGGTATGCTCAGCATAACCATGATCAGGGTCGTGACCGGCGTCAGAATTTGCCGCCAGAAGGCCAATTCATGTCGACTTGCATCGAGCCCGTTGGCGTGCAGAAAATCAAGATAGTCGTTGAGTTCCCAGATCGCCATGCTCTCCGGTCTAACCGCAACGACGTCAAGCAAGTCCGGCTCGATCGTAGTACTCCAAACCATATCGTCGAGACGTTCCTCCTGAACGCGATCCCTGTCCAGCACTCGCCTGAGGACATCGTAGAGGACCCATCCGCTGTCCTGATAACGGGCCTTGGCCGCATGCCGGTACTCTCGCAAGTGATGGTGATCATCCAGCACATAGATATCGATCCCGAGCAGGAGGTTCGCGGATTCCATGGATCGGATATGCACGAAGCTGTCGGCATCCCGGTACCAAAGACCTGACCGGGTTTGCAGTGTCGGTTGCTCGCCCAGCGCCTCGGCGCGATGATTTTGCGCGAAGACCTCCGTGCGCGGCGCCAACCACTGCCCCATCGCAAAACTGAAGGCTACCAGCACGAGCGATGCCTGCAAGACACTTCGGATGATCCGCAAGCGCGAGACGCCCGCAGCTCGGATAACGGTCAGTTCGTTCTGGTTCGCCAACATGCCGAGGCCGATCAAACCGCCTAGCAGCGCCGCGATCGGCATGAGCTGATAGCACAGGCGGGGCACTGCCATCATCACGTAGGCCAGCGCCTGCAGATAACCGTAATGGCCGCGCCCCACTATCTTGAGCTCGGACAAAAAGGTCATAAATGTGAAGAGGGCCAGCAATACGAAGAGCACGATCAGGCTGGTCGTGACAACGGTGCGCCCGATATGACGGTCCAATATTCTCATGAGGCCGCCGCCGAACCGCGCCGTAACGGACGCCGCAATATCCGTAGCCTACCCGCCTGTCGGGCGATCAACAACGTCGCCCAGACCAGAATCAGCAGATGCACCCACCACAGGCCGACAAAAGGTGACACGATACTCTGTGAAACCCAGTGCTTCGATACACCGAGGAGGTTGCTATAAATCGCATAGATCAATATAGCCATGAACATGCGTGCAAAGCGGCCCTGCCTGGGCTGACTGCGACTCAGCGGAACGGCCAGCAGGGCCAATAGGATCACCGACAGGGGCTCGGAAATACGCCACTGAAACTCCGCCTGATGCGGCCCGTAGCCCAGCCGCAGATCGTGCGTCGGGATCTCGCGCGTCTGCACGACATTTGGGGTCAACGGTCTGTCCTCGAGCAAAATGCCGTGAGAAATGAACTCGATCGTCGAAAAACGGTTCCGGAGCGAGTCCGCCTCGTATCGATAACCGTCCTCCAGAACCAGATAATCGTTGCCGTTATCGGCATTTTTTTCAAAATGGGCCCGGGGCGCTGACACGATGACCTGCTCGCCGTCGCCTCGCGCCTCGTTCATAAAGATATTCGTGACGGCCAGGCCATCGCCGCTCTGTTGCTCGACATAGACGACACCGTGGCCACCGCGGATCTCGTGAAAGCGCCCAGGCGCGACGAGCATGGTTTCTGGCGTCTTGTTCTGTCTTTCGATGAGCTGGTCGCCGGTCGACTCGGCCCAAGGGGAAACGAACAGCGACAATGCGGCGACGACACCGGCCACCCCCAGGGCAAGCAACAGGACCCGTTGGACCAACCACCCGCTGCTGACGCCACAAGCGTGAATCACGGCCATTTCATGATCCTGATAGAAACGTCCGAAGGTCAACAGGGTCGCGAAGAACAGCGAAAGGGGCAACAAAATCGTCATCGCGCTCAGCGTCTTGAGGGCAAGAAGCTGGTAAATCAGTTGCCCGGCCAACTCCCCGGCGCTGGCGTCGGCCAGGAAGCGTACGAAACGGTTGCTGACATAAATCAGCAACAGAATCACCAGGACACCCAGCATGGTCTTGAGGATTTCCCGAATAACGTAGCGGCTCAATATCACGCGGGGCCGGTATCCTTTGGATGTTTATAGTTGAACGCGAACATACTGTTGCCACCCCTGGCAAGTGCCGAAATATGGGTTACACTCACCCTCATCGTCTTTTCCGGCAACGGGGCGAGACATCGATCAAGACCCACCAAGTCAGACCAGGAGCGAATATGAAGTTTACGACAAAACACGCTGAAATCTCCCAACTGAGTACGGACTGCCTCGTTATCGGCGTCCACGAAGGCAAACGGCTCAGCACCATGGCCGAAGCGTTGGACAGCGCCGCTGGCGGCTTCATCCACGCCATTCTGAAGGATGGCGACATTAAAGGGAAACCAGGAGATACACTCTTGCTTCGCCAAGTCCCCGGTCTGACCTGTCAAAGACTGCTGCTCGTCGGTTGTGGCGACGAAAAAGAAATCGAACCCAACATCTTTAGCCGTATCCTGGCAGCCACCGGCGCCGCACTCGACAAGGCCGGAATAAAGCGCGCGAGCAATACCTTGGCGACGCTGCCGGTCAAGGGCCGCGACCTGGACTGGAAGGTCACCGAACTGGTCCGTAACGGGGAACACCAAGCCTATCGCTTCAGCCGATTCAAGAAGGAACGGAATCCAGCCGCGCTACGCGAACAGACCGTCTATTGCGCCGACAAGTCGGATCTCGACACGATCAAGGAGGCCATCCGCATCGGCCAAGCCATCGCGACCGGCCAGGCCCTGGCCCGCGATCTCGGTAATCTGCCGGGTAACGTCTGTACGCCGAGCTATCTCGCGGACGAAGCCAAGCGTATCGAAAAGCGATACGATACGGTCAAGGTCAAGGTCCTCGACAAAAAGGCGATCACCGAACAGAAGATGGGCGCCCTGCTCAGCGTCGCTCGCGGCAGCAAAGAGGAGCCCCGACTCATTACCCTCCAATACCACGGCGGAAATAAGGGCGATAAACCCCAGGTCCTGGTCGGCAAGGGCGTGACCTTCGACTCCGGCGGCATCTCGCTCAAGCCGTCGGCAGCCATGGACGAGATGAAATACGATATGTGCGGCGCGGCCAGCGTGCTCGGCACGATCACGGCGATCGCCGAGATGGGCCTACCGATCAATGTCGTGGGCGTCATCCCGTCAACCGAGAACATGCCCGGCGACTGCGCCACCAAGCCCGGCGACGTCGTCGCCAGCATGTCAGGCCAGAGCATCGAGATCCTCAATACCGACGCCGAGGGCCGCCTGATCCTGTGCGACGCCCTGACCTATGCCGCCCAGTTCAAACCCGCCCGCGTCATCGACATCGCTACACTGACCGGGGCCTGCGTTATCGCCCTCGGCAAGCACGCCAGCGGCCTGCTCGGCAACGATGACGCGTTGGTCGACGACCTGCTCGAAGCCGGCAAACTGTCCGGCGACCGCGCCTGGGCATTGCCGCTTTGGACGGAATACGACGAACAACTCAAGAGCAACTTCGCCGACATCCCCAACATCTCCGGCGGTCGCGATGCCGGCACGATCACCGCCGCCTGCTTCCTGTCGCGCTTCACCAAGGACTACCACTGGGCCCACCTCGACATCGCCGGCACCGCCTGGCTCGATGGTGCCGAAAAGGGCGCTACGGGGCGGCCGGTGCCGTTGTTGGTGCAGTATCTTCGAAGCCGTTGTTGATAAAGGCAGAGAAAAGATACAAGAGGAAAGAGCAAAGTACGTAGGGGCGAACACAAGGTTCGCCCCCCCACGCTCACCCCTTGAGCTTACGAATCCGCTGCCGGTGTTTGATCTGCCGGGGCGTCAGCTTGTTCTTGCGGTCCTTGAAGGGGTTGTCGCCGGTCTTGAACTGGATTGCCACCGGAGTCCCTACGATCTTCAGAGAACGACGGAAGAAATTCTCCAGATAACGTTCGTAGTTAGCTGGTACATTGGCCGTCTGATTGCCGTGAATGATGATCGTGGGCGGATTACGTCCACCCTGATGGGCGTAACGCAATTTGATGCGTCGACCACGGACCAAAGGAGGCGGATTCTTGTAGATGGCCTCTTCGAGCAACTGGGTCAGGCGTGAGGTCTGCCAGCTTGCCTCGGCGACACGGCGCGCCCGGTCGACGGCGCGGAACAGCTCACCTACCCCGCTGCCATGCAGGGCCGAGATGAAGAAACGTTCTGCGAAATCCACGAACTGTAACTTGCGGTCGAGTTCGACCTTGATACGCTCACGGGCATCGGGATCCATGCCATCCCATTTATTGATCGCGAGCACGAGCGCCCTGCCGGATTGCACGATCAGCCCCAACAGACGGGCATCCTGCTCGGCAATCTCTTCATGCGCGTCCAGGACCATGATCGCGACCTGGCACCCGCTGATGGCTTGCATGGTCTTGACGATGCTGAACTTCTCGACCATGTCGTCGACCCTGCTGCGGCGGCGCACACCGGCCGTGTCGATCAGGGTATAGCTCTGCCCATCGCGTTCGAACGGGATGAAAACGCTGTCGCGGGTCGTTCCGGGCTGATCGAAGATGATGACTCGCTCCTCGCCCAGCAGCCGGTTGATCAGTGTCGATTTGCCGACGTTGGGACGACCCACGACAGCAATCCGACCACCGCTCTCGACTGAGTCCTCCGATCCATCTTCTTCCGGCAAGCCCTCGGCGATCTCCGACATCAAGGCGTTGACGCCTTGCCCATGCGCGGCCGAGATGCAATAGACGTCCGGATACCCCAGAGACCGAAAATCGGAACAGACCATGTCCGGATCACGCCCTTCCGACTTATTGGCCACCACCGCGACGGGCTTGCCGCGACGGCGCAGCATGAGCGCGACCTCCTCGTCGGCAGGCGTCAGTCCGACGGCGCCATCGACCAGGAACAGGATTTGATCGGCCTCATCGACGGCCTGCAGGGCCTGCCGCTCCATAAGCTTATCGATCGAATCCCGAGCCTCGCCGAGACCGCCCGTATCGACCACAACGCATTGACGTCCGGCCAGCGAGGCCAGACCATAATTGCGGTCACGGGTCAGACCGGGTTTATCGGCGACCAGCGCGTTCCGGCTCCGCGTCATGCGGTTGAACAAGGTCGACTTGCCGACGTTGGGACGCCCCACGAGGGCGATGACTGGGTTCATGGACAATCCTTACCTGATCAATTCTGCGCGCAGGACACGCAGGCGCGCCTTGACCCGGCGAGCGTTGTCCGGACCCATGCGCAACATGAGCTTGTCGATCTCGGGCAGAGACTCCAGGGCTTGGTCGGCGAACACGTAATTGACCGACTGGCGCTTGACGACGAGTTCGCCGCTACGGTCCGGCGCGGCCAGGACATGGTCGATCGGGCCAACAACGGCCTCTCGAACTTACCGCGGGGATAACCGAGCTCCTGGTAGGCCTGGTCGAACAGGGGCGAGAGCCGCTTGTAGACGGCGGCGAGCTTCTGCGCATCGACGGCCTCGAGGAGTTCGACGTAGGGGGTATAGCGGCGGTAGTTGGCCTTGTCGATGACCAAGCGGCCATCCGGGATACGCTTGACCGCGAAGGCGCCCTTTGCCGCGCGCACCGGCAGATGGCGGCGCGCGATCTTGTGCTCGCCGACATTTTTCACCGTCGTGACGAAGCGGCGAATGCGGTCCTTGGGTGCAATCACACCCTTGAGGTCCGCGGCATCGGCGTTGCGCACGGTGCCGGCCAGCTCGCGGTAAACCTCAGGATCACTGCCTTCAAGCAAGGGCAAGCCCGGCACCACGGGCTCGGGCGGTTTTTCCGGTGGGAGCTTCACCACGACCTCGGGCTGCCGCTTGGGCGCCTCGGGTTCGGGAGCCGGGGGCAACACCAACGGTTCGGTTTCCGTTTCGGTTTCCGATTCGGATTCCGGCAAAGCGGGGAGCTCGCTTTCGATCGCGGGCGTCTCGACCGGCTGGGCCGGCTTCGGCTCGTCGGGAGACGATCCGGCCATGAAATACGACACCACGGCCACGCCGGCCGCAATACCCACGATTAACCACAGTTTTGCTCCGCTCAAAACAGCCTGATCGCGATTCATGTCCATACTCCGAAGAACCTTATTGACGGCGTAGTCTAACAGACTGTTGAAAGGCGCCGAAGGGCGAATCGGGGAATAAAAAAGGCGATTCAGGGCAATCAGCGGCCTCGGGCGCCAATAGTCGGCCTTGCACACATCGGAGCCCATGACTTAGACTATTCTCACGGAATAGCCGACCTTTTTAGTAAGGCACAATATAGTCCCCGACCACGCCCTTTAGATACTTCCGTTTTCGCAACTACTCACGAGGAGACTCACGATGGAGCACAAACTGCCTGAACTGCCTTACGCGCTCAATGCGCTGGAACCCCATATCTCCCAGGAGACCCTGGAGTATCACTATGGGAAACATCATCAGACCTATGTGACCAATCTGAACAACCTGATCAAAGACGGCGAGCTTGCCGATGCCAGCCTGGAAGACATCATTCGCAAGTCCTCCGGCGGAGTCTTCAACAACGCCGCCCAGGTCTGGAACCACAGCTTCTACTGGAACTGCCTGTCGCCCAACGGTGGCGGCGCCCCTACCGGCGCCCTGGCGGCCGCGATCGACGAGGCCTTCGGCTCCTTCGACGCCTTCAAGGAGAAGTTCTCCCAGACTGCCATCACGACCTTCGGTTCCGGCTGGGGCTGGCTGGTCAAGAACGCCAGCGGCAAGCTCGAACTCGTCAGCACCAGCAACGCCGGCAACCCGTTGACCAATGGTCAGACCCCGCTGCTGACCTGCGACGTCTGGGAGCACGCCTACTACGTCGATTACCGCAACGCCCGTCCCAAGTACGTCGAGGCCTTCTGGTCGCTCGTCAACTGGGACTTCGTCGCAAGCCAGTTCGAGAGTTAATACGCGACACCTGCCTTCAACCCCGCCTTCTCTTGATGAGAAGGCGGGGTTGAATGTGTCACGCTAAGGGGATCTTAGCGATCGGATACAAGGGGAAAGATACAAGATACAAGATACAAGTTAAACCAACTTTCGACATAAGCGCCGGTTGGGGTGGGTATGTATTTCCTCGTAGCTATTTTTAGGGCGATAAGAGCAAAAAGCCCCAGAGCAAACACTGCCGCAAACATCCCCTGAAACCTTCGTCATGTCTTTTTGTATCTTGTATCTTTCCCCTTGTATCTGATTTATTTCCCGATACAAAAACTCGAAAAGATTTCCCCCAACAAATCATCTGAAGTCACGGCGCCCGTGATCTCACCAAGCACGTTCTGAGCCAACCGCAGCTCCTCCGCCACCAGTTCGTGATCACGCGCCTTTGCCGCCCGTTCAATTAGGGTATGCGCCCGCCTGAGGGCGTCCACATGCCGTCTGCGCGCGCTGAACTGGCCTGCGGCCTGGGTCTGGTAGCCCATGCAGGCCTTAAGATGCCCACAGAGCCCCTCGATACCTTCCCCAGTCCGTGCCGATAGCGCGATCTCGACCATGCCGTCCGGACCGGATTGACATCCCGCCCGGCGCCCGCTCAAGTCCGCTTTATTGCGCACCAGCGTCCTCTGAGGCTTGGGGAGTCGGTCGAATTCAGCCTGCCAGACCTCCGGGGCATCGTTATCATCGACAACGAACAACACCCTGTCGGCCTGTTCGATCTGATCGCGGGCGCGCAGGACACCGGCCTGTTCGACAGGGTCGGCGCTCTCGCGCAGTCCGGCCGTGTCGAGGACATGCAACGGCATACCATCGATCTGAATGTGTTCGCGCAAAACGTCGCGGGTGGTGCCGGGGATGTCGGTAACAATCGCCGCCTCCCGGCGCGCAAGCAGGTTCAGCAGACTGGACTTGCCGGCATTGGGCGGCCCGGCAAGCACGACGGTCATACCCTCGCGCAACAGGCTGCCCTGCCCGGCCTCACCAATCAGGATATCGAGCGCCTCGAGCGCCTCCGCGATCCCTGATGCGATGCGGGCCAAATCCTCGGGTTCGAGATCTTCATCGGAGAAATCCAGACCGGATTCGATCTGTACACGGATGGCCGTCAAGCGGTCGACAAGGTCGTGGATACGCCCTGAGAACTCGCCTTGGAGCGAACGCCGTGCGGCTCGGCTGGCCTCGAGCGAGTCGCTGTCGATGAGATCGGCTATGGCCTCGGCCTGAACCAGATCGATACGGCCGTTCAGGAAGGCGCGTTCAGAGAATTCGCCGGGCCGCGCCATGCGCGCGCCGAGGTCGAGGACACACCCCAACAGTTGATCTAGCACCATCTGGCCGCCATGGCCTTGCAGTTCGAGGACGTCCTCGCCGGTAAAAGAATGGGGTCCGGGAAAGAACAGCGCGATACCTTGATCGATCGGTTCACGATGGTCATCCAGAAAGACCGTGTAGGTCGCGAGACGCGGGACGGGGCGCTGGCCGAGCACGGCTGTGGCGATCTCGGTCACCGCCGGACCGGAGACCCGGACGATACCGATGCCGCCGCGCCCCGGCGGGGTCGCGACAGCGGCGATGGTGTCTACAGACATCTACTCCACCGCTGACTCCGCCACTGACCGGAGGACGACTGTCCTCCGGTCAGGCGGCAGCTCGTTCTATCTTGCGAGTGATATACCACTGCTGCATGATCGACAGCGTGCTGTTCGTGACCCAGTAAATGACCAGGCCCGAAGGAAAGAAGGCGAAGAACAGCGTAAAGATGAACGGCAGCGACATCATGACCTTGGCCTGGACGGGATCCGGCGGCGGCGGATTGAGCTTCTGCTGGATAAACATGGTCGCGCCCATCAGGATCGGCAGCACGTAGTACGGATCCTTGGCCGACATGTCGTGAATCCACAAGATGAAGGGGGCCTGGCGCAGCTCGACGCTCTCCAACAGCACCCAGTACAGGGCGATGAAGACCGGGATCTGGACCAGGATCGGCAGACAGCCGCCCAGCGGGTTGATCTTCTCGGTCTTGTAGAGCTCCATCATGGCCTGGGACATGCGCTGGCGGTCGTCGCCGTAGCGCTCGCGGATGGCCGTGATCTTGGGCGTCATCTTGCGCATATTGGCCATCGAACGATAGCTCGCGGCCGACAATTTGAAGAAGGCCAACTTGATCATAAGCGTCAGAATCACGATCGACCAACCCCAGTTGCCGACCAGCGTATGGATATGCTTCATGAGCCAGAAGATCGGCTGAGCCAGGACGGTCAAAATACCGTAGTCGACCGTCAGACGCAGTCCCTCGGTGACCTTGGCCATGCGATCCTGATCCTTGGGACCGACATACAGGCGGCGCTCGAAACGCTTTTCGTCACCGGGAGCAACGCTGAGTTCCGGCGAGATCATGCCGATGACGTAGGGCCGGTCCTTTGGCGCCCGCGTGTAGTACTGATCCTTTTCACCCGGGTCCGGGATCCAGGCGCCGAGGAAGTAGTGCTGAATCATGGCCGCCCAGCCGTTCTCGATCGAACGGTTCAGGTCCGAACTCTCCATGTCGTCCAGGCTGATCTTCTCGTACTTCTTGTCCGGACTGTAGATGACACCGCCGGTATAGGTATACATGAAGCGGGTCTTTTCGGACTCGCCCGGCTTGGTGCGCTGAAACTGGGTGTATTGATGGCCGGTCCAGACAGCATTGCCATGGTTGGCGACCTGTTGCTCGAGCGCGATGACGTAGCTGTCGCGATGGAAGGTGTAGATCTTCGTGACCTCGATACCGTCCTGCGAACGCCAGTGCAGCGGCACGCTCACGCTGTCCTGACCGGGCGCAAGCTTGTATTCGGTCTTGTCGGCCGTGAATTCGGCGTGATGGTCAGGGGCGGTGTCCTGCGAGATCAGGCCACTCTGGGCGATGAAGGTGCGCAGCTTACCGTCCTGCATGAGGCGGAACGGGACGTCAGGCTTGTCGACGGCGACCGGATACTTACGCAGGGCGACAACGCGCAGATCCCCGCCGACGGTATCGATTTCGGCATCGAACAAGTCAGTCTCGATACGGACCCGTTGTCCCGAATTGAGTTGGCCGGTTGAGATCGTTTCAACCGTGGCCGTTGCTGCCGGGGCGGCGCCGGCGTCTGCTGTGTTGGGCACATCAGCGGCCGGTTGAGCCGGACTGGAGATCGAGGTTTCGGGAGCGCCGACCTTTGGCTTCTTTCCCGATTGCTGCCACCCCTGCCAGATCAGCAAGAGCCCGAAGGATAAGACAAAAAACAAGATGATGCGTTGGTTTTCCATTTGGCTCGCTTCTCTATCAATGCCGATGGGCAAGGACGTTTTCTTCTTTATTAGGTACGGGATCGACACCGCCCGGATGCCAGGGATGACACCGGAGCAATCTCCTCAGAGCAAGCCATCCCCCGCGTAGCAGGCCGAATCGCGTCACGGCCTCCTCGGCATAGTGGGAACAGCTGGGATAGAAACGACAACGGTTGCCAAGCAACGGGCTCAAGACATAGCGGTAGGCCTTGATCAGACCGATAATTACGGCTCGCATCGTACTCGCCTCAAGTGCTTTTCCACGGTTTGGTGCAAGTCCGCATTGGTGGCCTGAGCCAAGGAGTGACGGCTGATAAAGACAATGTCCACACCCGGCAGGTCCGGAATCGCCTCACGGAAACGCTCCCTGATAATTCGCTTGATGCGATTCCTGTCCACCGCCCGTTTGAGCGCCTTCTTGGCAATCGCAAGACCCAGTCGCGGATGAGACAAACCGTTCTCCCGAAACAAGACGGTAAAAAACTTACTGCCCTGCCGGTCGCCATCGGCGAACACCAGGCGATAATCGCCCTTCTGCGTCAGCCGGTAGTCGCGCCCGAACCTCTGATATCCCCCGGACACGGATTCGGAACCGAGTTCCTCCTCAACGCGTTTCAGGGCCTCCCACTCAGGCACTCACGATCCAGGCTTGCGGATTCAGCGATCTCGATTGACGCAGCAATCAGGCGCTCAACCGGACCCGGCCCTTGGCGCGACGGCGCTTGATGACCATGCG
>Ga0114931_10003296_pt1 | contig 20459 bp, 18 predicted proteins | sample 2SBtaG_FD_89579 | JGI IMG/M metagenome (GOLD analysis project Ga0114931, IMG submission 89579) | Deep subsurface microbial communities from Kolumbo volcano to uncover new lineages of life (NeLLi) - 2SBTROV14_V59a metaG | ecosystem: Environmental > Aquatic > Marine > Volcanic | place: Kolumbo...
AACAGAAACCCGGCGCGCTAGAGGCGCATGGCTGGCAGCCGGTATTTTTGCCGTGCTCGCCGCCGCCGGCATCGGCGGTTGGGCAGCCACCCAGCGCCATCCAAACAACATTTTACCGGCAAACACGACCGTCCAAACCCAAAATGAAACCATTTCAGCCGCCGATGTTGCCCCCGACACCATTGTCACGCCCATCCCCACCGATGCACCCCCCGCCGCCCCAACCATCATCGGCGTGAGCACCATCATCACCCCGGAACCGACCATAACCCCGACACCCACGGTTCCGCCCACCGATACACCAACGCCGCGTGCCCCAACCGACGGCACGCCGCTGCCCGCCAATTTGTCAATGGGTCCCATCTCATTCGCGCTGACCGTTTCTGACCGCCGCGAAGCCATTGACCCCGCAGAAACTTTCAACACCCTGCCGGAGCGGATTTACGCCGTTTTTCCATACAGTGGCATGAAAAATGGACTACCTTTCTCTATCATCTGGTATTATCAGGGTGTGGAATTGATACGGAACGATTATATTTGGGAATGGGGAACCACCGACCGCTCGTTTGCATTCATTAAACCGGTTGGACTGGGCACATATCGCGTGGAACTGCGTGTGGCAGATACCACCGTCGCCGAAAATTCGTTTGAAATAACCCAATAGCGCCAAAATTTGAGGCATCGCCAATGACTCGGCACGCCGGTATCACAATCATTCTGCTGTTTACCCTGCTCGCCTGCGGATTGCCCGCGCAATCTCAGCAAGCAACCGTGGCGCTCGCGCCGACACACACCCCGCTGCCAACCTTCACCACAACCGCGCCACCGCAGCCCCCCACCGCAACGCCAACCGTGCCGCCAACCCACCCACCCATCGTCACCAATGCGCCGCCATCTCCCACCGCAACGCCCACACCAATGCCGACACCCACCGCTGTTCCCACCGACACGCCCGCGCCACCCACCGACACACCCGCACCGCCACCGCCTACCCCGGTACTGCCCACCAACACCCCCACCCCCGCACCACCGACACCCACCCCGGAACCGGTCATCAAATATGTGCTGGCTGGCACAGCGCGGCAATTCAATTGCGATTATACAGCCATTTTTGGCAACGTTTCCAACGCCAACGGGCGCGGCATTCCCAACGTGGAAGTGCGTGCGCTCGGTATCCACGAAACAGCCGGGCTTGATTTCACCGTCCGCACCGATGCCAACGGCAATTACGAAGCCTTTCGCATCCCGTTGCCGCAACTGCAAGCCGGACAATGGGCAGTCATGGTAATGGAAAACGGGCACGAAGCCTCAGAGCGGTTTCATTGGGCATCCACACCGGTCTGCGTCAGCGATGACACCGGCAATAGCCAAGTTTTGCGCGTTGATTGGAAGTTAATTGAATGAGTCTGTTTTCATCTGAAAGGGGGAAACCAGACATTTCTGCTATGGATTCCGGAATGACATTTCAAAATTTGAAAAAGGAAGGAGCATCACCATGTCATTGGTAAACAAAAACCCTCTTGCACCCCTGGCTGCCGATTTGCGCAGCGGGAAAATCACATTGAACGATTTTTACGAACACGTTTTTGAAATGCTCGATACGGTTGACAGCCGCGTGCAGGCGTTTGTACCCGAACCGGGACGGCGTGAACGGGTGATGGCAGACGTTGCCGCGTTGGAAGAAAAATATCCCGACCCCGCCGACCGGCCGCCTCTCTTCGGTGTGCCCATCGGAGTGAAAGATATTTTTCACGTGGATGGACTGCCAACACAAGCCGGCTCGCAATTGCCCGCCGATGAACTAACCGGCAAAGAAGCGGCGTATGTCACCCAATTTAAAAAAGCGGGTGCCATTGTGCTGGGGAAAACCGTCACCACCGAATTTGCCTATTTTGCCCCCGGCCCCACCCGCAACCCGCACAATCTCAACCATACCCCCGGCGGTTCCAGCAGCGGTTCGGCGGCAGGGGTGGCAGCGGGATTGATGCCGCTGGCATCCGGCACGCAGACCATCGGCTCGGTGGTGCGTCCGGCAGCATTCTGCGGCGTGTTCGGCTTTAAACCGACCTATGGGCGCATCAATTCCGAAGGCGTGCTGTATGTCTCGCGCTCGCTCGACCATGTCGGGTTGTTCACGCAAGATGTGGCAGGTATGCAACTGGCGGCATCCATTGTGTGCCACAAGTGGAAACCGAAGAAAGTTTCGGGAAAACCGGTACTCGGCGTGCCGGAGGGACCCTACCTCAAACAAGCCGAACCGGAAGCGTTATCGGCATTTGAAACCCATTTGGCAAAATTGGAACTCGCCGGATATACCATCAAACGCATTCCCGCCCTGACCGACATCACAATCATCGCCAAACGCCACCAAGAATTGATGGCGGCAGAGATGGCACGCGAGCACGCGAAGCTCTATCCGAAATTCAAAGACCTGTATCGCCCGCGCACTGCCGCCCTGATTGAAGAAGGGCTGGCGGTGAGTGATGAAACCTTGGCAGCGCACCGCAAAGCGCAATTGCAATTCCGTGAAGATATTCAAGCGCAGATGAAAGCCGAAGGGATTGATTTGTGGATTGCGCCCTCTGCACCGGGTCCCGCGCCGGAAGGCATCGGCGCCACCGGCAACCCAAAAATGAACCTGCCGTGGACGCAATCGGGGTTACCCTCGGTGAACGTGCCCGCCGGCATCGCCGCCAACGGGCTGCCGCTCGGCGTGCAATTGGTTGGGCTGTTCGGCGCGGATGAGCAATTGCTGGCATGGTCGGATGGGGTGATGTCGGTTTTTGCGTAAGGCGTGAGGCGTGAATAAATTATCCCTGATTCGTATCTTCTCAAAATATAGGGGTAATCCTTGTGGCAGTCCGGTAGTGACACGCTGCAGCGTGCCACACGATATCGTACTCCAATTTATTGAAATGACACCCTGATTCTTTGCCAAATCACGCTTCACGTCTTCACGTTTCACACCTCACGTTTTACCCACCCGAAAGGTAAAAACTATGTCAACTCCATTCAAAAAAGACACAATGTTTTACCGCTTCTCGGCATACGGGTTTTTGAAAAACCTGCGCTTTTTCGAGCCGTTTCTGATTTTGCTTTTTCGGGACGCGGGACAATCTTTTACCCAAATTGGGTTGCTGTATGCCATCCGCGACATTTCCACCAACGTGCTAGAAATTCCCACCGGTGTTTTCGCGGATGTTTTCGGGCGGCGAAAGTCGATGGTGATGGCGTTTGTGGCGTATATCGCAGCGTTCATCGTTTTTTATGCTTTCTCTAATTTTTACCTTTTTGCACTGGCAATGGTGCTGTTCGGTGCGGGCGAGGCATTCCGCTCCGGCACACATAAAGCGCTCATTTTGGAATATCTGAAACAAAATAACCTCACCCATTTGAAGGTAGATTATTACGGCTACACCCGCAGCGCATCGCAAATGGGTTCGGCGGTCAATTCGCTCATTGCCGCGGCAATTGTGTTTTACACAGGTAACTACCGCTATATGTTTTTAGCGGCAACTGTGCCATACGTGCTCGATTTGTTCAATTTGATGACTTACCCGAAAGAATTGGACGGAGATCTGAACCCCGACCGCACACGAGCAAGTATATCCGCCCAGACTAAAGAAACGTTGGCGGCATTTGGCGCAATGTTCAAACACAGCGATGCGCTGCGTGCCATCGGAAACAGTGCGGGGTTTATGGGCTTTTTCAAAAGCACCAAAGATTACCTGCAACCAATCTTGCAAGCGTATGCGCTGGCACTACCGCTGTTTGTCTCGCTCGATGACACCCGCCGCTCGGCAGTGCTGATTGGGCTGGTCTATTTTGTTATCTATCTGCTCACCAGTTACGCTTCGCGCCATGCTGCACCGTTCAGCCGCCGGTTTGGCAACTTGGGACGCGCTATCAACGGCACATTTCTTTTAGGTGGTATTTTTCTTTTGATTGCCGGACTTGCCGCGCAAGAACATTGGGCTATCATATCTATAGTTGTATTTTTGGGATTTTACATCCTGCAAAACCTGCGCCGCCCGATGAATGTCGGTTATATCAGCGACCAAATCGCCTCGAAGGTTATGGCATCTGGGCTATCGGTGGAATCGCAATTGACCACCATTTTGATGGCGGTGCTGGCACCGATTCTCGGCGCGCTGGCAGACAATTTCGGCGTGGGCGCGGCACTCGCTATCTTTGGCGCGGCAATGCTTGCGCTGCTGGCAGTGGTGCGGGTGAAAAGTGAAAAACAAGAAATGGATAGCGCCGGATAAAAAACTTTACGTAATACGTTTTGCGAAATACGTATTGCGTATTGCGTGAAACGTGATGCGTGAAATTGTACACATCACGTTTTACGCATCACGTTTTACGTTTTTACGCAATACAAAGGAGTAACCTATGCCAAAATTCATCGCTTCAATCGACCAGGGAACCACCAGTACCCGCTGTATGATTTTCAACCATGCAGGTGAGTCGGTGGGCGTGCATCAATTGGAACACGAACAAATTTACCCCCGCCCCGGCTGGGTGGAACACAACGCGCCGGAAATCTGGGCACGCACACAAGATGTCATCCGCGGGGCGCTGCAAGCCGCCAACGCCACCGCCGCCGACATCGCCGCGGTGGGCATCACCAACCAGCGAGAAACCACGCTGGTGTGGAATCGGCGCACGGGCAAACCGTATCACAATGCCATTGTGTGGCAGGACACCCGCACCGACAAAATTTGCGCGGAACTGGCGCAATCCGGCGGACAGGATCGCTTTCGGGCGCAAACGGGACTGCCGCTGGCAACCTATTTTTCCGGCCCGAAAATCAAATGGCTGCTGGACAATGTTCCCGGCTTGCGCGCCGATGCCGAAAAAGGGGACGCTCTTTTCGGCAATATGGACACATGGATTATCTGGAATTTGACCGGCGGCGCAGATGGCGGCGCACACGTCACCGATGTGACCAACGCTTCGCGCACGCTGTTGATGGATTTGGACGGCACGCGCTGGAACGACGACCTGCTCGCCGCGCTGGATATTCCGCGTGCCATGCTGCCGGAAATTCGCCCCAGCAGCGACCCCACCATCTACGGGCACACGCTGGCGGATGGCCCCTTCGGCGGGCGAATTCCCGTTTGCGGCGATTTGGGCGACCAGCAAGCCGCTACCGTCGGGCAAACCTGCTTCTCTCCCGGCGAAGCGAAAAACACCTACGGCACCGGCTGTTTTATGATTCTCAACACCGGCACGGAAATTGTGCCCTCCAAAAGCGGGCTATTGACTACCGTCGGTTATAAATTCGGGGATGAAAAAACCGTTTACGCGCTGGAAGGCTCCATCGCCATCACCGGAGCACTGGTGCAATGGCTGCGGGATAATCTGAAAATGATTGATTCCGCGCCGGAGATTGAATCGCTGGCGCAAACCGTGGACGACAACGGCGGTATCTATTTTGTGCCGGCGTTTTCCGGGCTGTTTGCCCCCTATTGGCGCAGCGACGCACGCGGGGTGATTGTCGGGCTGACACGCTATGTCAATCGCGGGCATTTTGCGCGTGCCGTGCTGGAAGCCACCGCCTTCCAAACCCGCGAAGTGCTGGACGCGATGGAAACCGATTCGGGCGTGAAACTGAAAGCGCTCAAAGTGGACGGCGGCATGGTTCACAACGAATTGCTCATGCAATTTCAGGCGGATGTGCTCGGCGTGCCGGTGATTCGCCCCAAAGTGGCGGAAACCACCGCGCTCGGCGCAGCATACGCGGCGGGGTTGGCGGTCGGCTTTTGGCAAAACACCGATGAGATGCGTCAAAACTGGGGGATGGACAAAACGTGGCAGCCTTCGGCGGATGACACCGCCCGTACCAAACTTTACCGGCAATGGAAAAAAGCCGTCACCCGCACGTTTGATTGGGTAGAGGATTGATTTTAACGGAACGCAGATGGCGCGGATAACGCTGATTCTCACTGATTCTTTTTGAGATTTTCTGTGAGAATCCGCTAAATCTGTATCATCTGTGTTCTATCCGGCACGCATTGGAATCATAAGGAACATAACATCATGGCATATTCCAGGATTCACTCTGACTTGACAGAAAGAATCATTCGTTCATTTTACACTGTTTACAACACGTTGGGCTACGGGTTTTTGGAAAAAGTTTATGAAAACGCCATGGTACTGGAATTGCAAAAATCAGGGTTTCAAGTTTCACAACAATTACCAATTGAAGTATATTACGAAGGGAAAACGGTAGGGAGATATTATGCTGATATTGTCGTGAATGACATTATCATTCTTGAGTTAAAAACGGCAGAAACTATTCGGGAAGAACATAAATTTCAGTTACTCAATTACCTACGCGCAACAGAACACGAAATCGGATTACTGTTAAATTTTGGAAAATCACCGGAAATTAAACGTGTAATTTTTACCAACAACAGAAAGCAAATTAAAAAATCAGCGTAAATCCGCCGAATCTGTATCATCTGTGTTCCAGCAAAAAAAACAGAACACAGATAACGCGGATTGAAAAGATGCTCACAGATTTTGCAAATCAGCGTAAATCCGTTAAATCTGTGCTATCTGCGTTCCATGTTTTAAGGGAGATATTCCCATGCAAGATTTTTCAACCGAAATTCTCGCCATCGGCGGAGGCGTGACCGGCAGCGGTGTGTTTTTCGACCTGTGCCAACGCGGATTTAAAACCACGCTGGTGGAACGGGGCGCGCTGTCGAACGCCACGTCGGGGCGATTTCACGGCCTGCTGCACAGCGGTGGACGCTATGCCGTCAAAGACCCCACCGCCGCCGAAGAATGTGCCGCCGAAAACACCATTCTGCGGAAAATTATTCCCCATTGCGTGGAAGACACAGGCGGATTTTTCGTCAACACCCCCGCCGACCCCGTCGATTTCCCCGACCGCTGGCTGGCGATGGCGCGGCAGGCGGGCATCCCCGCCGAAGAAATCTCGGTGGCGGAGGCGTTGCGCCGTGAACCGCTGCTCACCCCGCAGGCTCGGCGCGTTTTTTGGGCGCCCGATGGCAGTGTGGAAACATGGGAGGCTTGCAAAACCCTCACCGAAGCGGGAAAAGCGTTGGGCGGCACGGTCAAAATTTATCACGAAGTGACCCAACTGCTGAAAACCGGCAATCGCGTTTCCGGCGCGCGAGTGAAAAACGTCATCACCGGCGAAGAAATGACCATTTCCGCCGATATGGTGGTGAACGCAGCGGGCGCGTGGGGCGGACGGCTCGCTGCGCTGGCGGGCTGTGATGTGACGGTGTACGCCGGCAAAGGGACGATGGTCGCTATGAATTTCCGCATGGTGAACACGGTCATCAACCGCTGCGGGCCGCCCAACGACGGCGACATCATCGTGCCGGTCGGTTCGGTGGCGGTGGTCGGCACAACCTCCGTCCGCGTGCCGAACCCCGACAGCTATCCCATCGAAGATTGGGAAGTGGCAAATATGCTGGCGCAGGGTGAAGTGGTTGTGCCGTCCTTCAAAAAATTCCGCCCGCTGCGGGCATGGGCAGGCGTGCGCCCGCTCTATCAGGATACCACCGCCGGTGAAAATCTGCGCGAAGTGACGCGCGGGCACGCCCTGCTCGACCACAGTGAGCGGGACGGCGTGGACGGATTCGTCACCATCACCGGCGGCAAATGGACAACCTACCGTCTGATGGCACAGCACACCGCCGATTTGGTGTGCCGCAAACTCGGCACGGAACGCCCCTGCCGCACCGCCGACACGGTACTTTCGCCGCCGGAAAAACGCCGCTATTTTCGGTTGGGCGACCGGCTGGAAGCGGTGGAAACCACCGTCAAAGGGGAGCAAATCATCTGCGAATGCGAACTGGTCACGCGCGGGCAAATCGAAGCGGAACTGGCACACACGCCCGGCAACATCATCAACGACCTGCGTCGCGATTTGCGCGTCGGCATGGGGCCATGTCAGGGTGGATTTTGCACCTATCGCACCGCCGCCATCATGCACCAAAAGAAACATCTCTCGGCGGCAGAGGCCGACAAATCGCTGGTGGATTTTCTGAATGAACGCTGGAAGGGCATTAAACCCGTGCTGGCAAGCCGGCAATTGCGGCAAATGATGCTGGATGAAGGCATTTATTTCGGCCTTTTGGGATTGGACAAACTGCCTGCCGAATTGAGCGGCACGGCTTTACCCCGCATCGGGGAAATCGAAACAGAAGGATATTTTGCAACGAATAATGAATAATGAAAAGTGAACAATTATTCACTATTCGTTATTCATTGTTCATTTATTTTACGTATTTACTCGGTTTCACGGAGAAAACGCGGAGATTCACAGAGAAAAACAAACATTGTTATAAAAAACTCTGTGAACTCTGTGTAAACTTTGTGCGTCTCTGTGTTCCAAGATAACCGGATAATATTTTACACAGTGGAGCAATTGATGAAAACAACCGACACCATCGTCATCGGCGCGGGGCTTTCCGGGCTGATAACCGCAAATTTATTGGCGCAAGCCGGGCAAAAGGTACAATTGATGGCGTATGGTATTGGTGCGATTGCGCTGGCGTCCGGCGCGATTGACGTGCTGGGCTACCATCCCGCCGACAGTCTCACCCCACTGAAGAATCCCATTGCCGCGCTGGACGATTTTCTCGCCACACGTCCCATGCACCCGTACCGGCTCACCGGCGCGGACGCGATTCGGCGCGGGCTAGACGCACTGAAACGCATCACCGCCGCGCAGGGGTTGCCATACATCGGCGAAACCGAGAAAAATCTGTGGCTGCCAACCGCGCTGGGCGCAATTCACCCTGCTGCGCTCGCGCCGAAATCGCTGGCGCAGGGGGATATTCATCTCGGCGGTCGCATGCTGCTGGTGGGATTCGACGAACTGCGCGATTTCTACCCGAATTTAATGGCGGACAATCTGAATGCTCAAAAACTCGGCGTTCGAGCCAAAGCCGTCACCCTGCGCCTGCCCGCGCCGGTGGATGGCAAAATGAACATCACCCCCATCGAGTTGGCGCACGCATTCGACCGTCCCGACTTTCGGCGGCGGCTGCTGGCGGTACTCGTCCCGCACACCAAAGGCTTCAGCCGGGTTGGATTCCCCGCCGTGCTGGGGTTGCACAATCATCCGCAAGTTTTGGCAGACTTGGAATCGGCGCTGGGGAAAAAAGTGTTTGAAGTTAATACCCTGCCGCCATCCGTACCGGGACGGCGGTTGTATGAAGCCCTGAAAGCGAATTTGCTGGCACACGGCGGCGAATTTATACTGGGGATAAAGGTGGTGGACGGCGAAATTTCCGGTGGGCGAGTGCAACACATCCGCACCGAAAGCGCCAGCCGATTGCTCACCCACCGCGCCGACAATTTTGTGCTGGCGACGGGGAGTATTTTCGGCGGCGGGGTAGAAACTGCCCTCGATGGCTCGGCACGCGAACCGATATTCGGCTTGCCTGTGCTCGCGCCCACCAACCGCCACCAATGGTTCACCGAAAAATTTACCGGCGGGCAGCCCATCGCCGAAGCGGGTGTGCGGTTCAACGCGCGGATGAACCCCGTGGGAGAAGACGGCTCGGTGATTGCGGAAAACCTGTTCATCACCGGCGCGCAGCTCGCCGGGTTCAGCTGGACGGACGGGCGCACCGGCGGCGGAGTCGCGCTCGCCAGCGCAGCGGCGGTCGCAAATAGAGATTGGTAATCTAGCTACCGGACATTTCTGCAAAATAGCACACAGATGACACAGATTTTGCAGATTTTCGCCGATAAATTCTAAATAAATCCGTGAAAATCAGTTTGATCTGTTCAATCCGTGTTCTATTCTGCACCATATTCTAAAAGTATCAGGTGGTTAGATTGGTAGTTTGATTTTCACGTTTCACGAATCACATCAACCTGGAAACACAGGAAAACAAAACTTGAAACCTAAAAATATGAACCCAAAACCCGAAACCCCCGACCTCACCTTCTCCATTTGGGAGCAGGTGCAATTTACCGCCGATGCGTGCATCAAATGCAACATCTGCACGTCGATGTGTCCCGTGCATAACGTGACCGACCTGTTCCCCGGCCCGAAGTTTGTCGGGCCACAGGCACAGCGATTGCGCAACCCGCACGATATTTCGGTGGATTACAGCCTCGATTATTGCAGCGGCTGCGGTGTCTGCACGATGGTTTGCCCGCACGGCGTAAAAGTGATGGAGATGAACGCCAAAGGGCGCGCCAAACTGTATGAGCGCGAGCGTATCCCCCTGCGAAACCACCTGCTGGGGCGCAGCGAACTGCTGGGCAAACTCGGTAGCCCGGTCGCGCCGATTGCCAATGCGCTGTTCAGCAACCGGCTCATCCGCCTTGCCACCGAGTGGGTCATCGGCATTCACCGCGATGCCCCTATGCCGATGTTCTCTTTCGAGACCTTCCGTGGCTGGTTCAACGGGGTGCACAAAAAAACACTCGCCGCGCTTGCACCCGCCGAAAAGCCAAAAAAGCAGGTCGTCTATTTTCACGGATGCAGCACCAATTATTACGAGCCGCGCGTCGGCAAGGCGGCAGTGGCAATTTTGGAACACAACGGCTTCGAGGTGCTGATTCCCCCGCAGGTGTGCTGCGGATTGCCCATGCTTTCCAACGCGGAATTCGATGCCGCTCGCCACAACGCCGATTTCAACCTGACTTCACTGTCGGAATATGCCCGGCGCGGCATTCCGATTGTCGGCACATCCACCAGTTGCACCCTCACCCTCAAATCGGATTATCGCCACATTTTGGACATCAACACCCCCGAAGCGGCACTGGTCGCGGCACATACGTATGATATTTCGGAATTTCTGCTGGAACTGGCAGAAAAAGGTGAACTGCGCACCGACTTTCAGCCGATGGACATCACCCTGCCGTACCATTCGCCCTGCCAGTTGAAAGCGCACAACATCGGATTGCCCGCCATCGAATTGATGAAATTGATTCCCGGGGTGAAAGTTGACCATATTCAGGCGGAATGTTGCGGCATCGCCGGCACATACGGTTATAAAAAAGAGAAATACGATATCGCATTTGAGGTGGGCAAACCTATCTTCGACCACATCATTGAATCCGGGTCGGAAATTGCTGTATGCGACAGCGAAACATGCCGCTGGCAAATCGAGCATCACACCGGCGCAACGTTGCTTCATCCCATCGAAATTCTGGCGCAGGCATATGGGCTGATGCGTGATTCGTGAAAAACTAAATTCTCTCTGCGTCTTTGTCAAATCACCCCTCACGTATTCACGTTTCACGCAATACGCTTCACGCTTCATCATAACCGAAAGGACACATCTATGCACACTAAACTTCAAAATTACCTCACCCCAAAACTACCGCAGTATCTTGATTTGTTGAAAACGATGGTGGATATCAACAGTTTCACCGATAATCCGCCCGGGGTGGACGCTGTGGGCGAAATTACGGCGCAAGCATTCGTGCCACTCGGTTTCACCGCCGAGACAATTCAGGCGGAAAATCCGAATTTCGGCAAGCATCTGGTGCTGACACGCACCGGAACATCCGGCAAAAAAATCGGGCTGGTGGGACATTTGGACACGGTTTTTTCGGCAGAAGAAGAAAACGCGCACGATTTTCACTGGCGGCGGGAGGGCAATCGCATTTACGGGCCGGGCACGGTGGATATGAAAGGGGGCAATGTGCTGATACTGATGGCACTCGATGCACTGCGTAAGTTTGCTCCTGCCGAATTTGAGGCGATAACGTGGGTGGTGCTGTTCAATGCTGCCGAAGAACGGTTATCGCTTGATTTTGGCAAACTGTGCCGCGAACGGTTGGATGGCGCGCTGGCAAATTTGGTTTTTGAAAGTGGCTCGCTGAAAAACGATACCTTTAAACTGGTCACCGCGCGGAAAGGCAAAGCCGAATATCGTATCACCGTTTCGGGACGCTCGGCGCATGCGGGGAATCAGCACGCCAATGGCGCAAACGCCATCATTCAGTTGGCGGAGGTTGTGCAAAAAGTTGCTGCGCTGACCGATTATGACCGCGATTTGACCTATAATGTCGGTACAATTTCCGGCGGCTCGGTGGTGAACCGTGTGCCGCATCACGCCGAGGCGCGGGTGGAAATGCGCACCTTCAAACCGGATGTGTTTGAAGCCGGTATTGCGGCGATGATGGCACTGAACGGGCAATCAACCGTTGCCGCCAGTGATGGCTATTCCTGCCGGGTGAAAATTGATTTGCTGGAACGCATGCAGCCATGGTCGCCCAACGCGGGCAGCGACGGGTTATTCAAAATTTGGTCGGATGCAGCGCAATCGCTGGGGATGGCGGCAGAAAAAGAAGAGCGCGGCGGGCTGAGCGATGGCAATCACACGTGGCAGACCATTCCCACCATGGATGGGCTGGGACCCGCCGGCGCCAACGCGCACAGTTCAGAACACAGCGCAGACGGGTCAAAAGAACAGGAATATGTGTTGCCGGGGTCGTTTGTGCCCAAAACCGTGCTGAACGTGACCGCGCTGCTTGATTTGATTCGCAGCGCGTAAAACCGTTTTCCGCACCGATTTCGACCCTTCGATATGCTCTAATGACAAACTTTCGCAAACAGTCTATGATCCACCATTCGGAGTTTGTATGAAACTATCTAATTTTGCAAAATATGCGTGGGGTACACTAATTTTCAATATTGCCGTCATTCTGTGGGGTGCATACGTCCGCGCTACAGGTTCCGGCGCAGGCTGTGGCGCACACTGGCCATCCTGTCAAGGCGAAGTTTTGCCGCGCGCGCCACAATTGGAAACCATCATCGAATTGAGCCACCGCGTGACCAGCGGGTTGGCATTTCTGCTGGTTTTGGGGATGTTCATCTGGGCATATCGTGCCTTCCCCAAAAAGCACCCGGTGCGACTGGGCGCAAGCCTTTCGATGGTGCTGATGGTCACCGAAGCATTGGTCGGCGCGGGGCTGGTACTGTTTGAATTGGTGGCATACAACGAATCGGTGGCGCGGGTATATGCTGTGTCCACCCATTTATTGAACACCTTTTTGCTGCTGGCGGCACTCACGCTGACCGCATGGTGGGCTTCGGGCGGCAAACGGATTTCGCTCAAACCGATGCGCCCTGCCGGTTGGGCAACGCTGGTCGGGTTGCTGGCGGTGCTGGTGCTCGGCGTAACGGGGGCAATCACTGCGCTGGGTGACACACTTTTTCCGGCGGGGTCGTTGGCAGAAGGCATCGCGCAAGATTTTGCGCCCACTGCCCACTTTTTGATACGGTTACGGGTATGGCATCCGGTCATTGCCATTTTTACGGGCGTTTATCTGCTGGTGCTGGCGCAATATCTGGCTGCCACCACCGAAAAATCGGTGCGGACTGCCGCGCGCCTGCTGTTGGCGGCATTCGTAGCGCAACTAATCATCGGCGGGGTGAACCTGATACTGCTGGTGCCGGTTTGGTCGCAGATGCTGCATTTGTTCGCCGCCGACAGTGTGTGGGTGATGCTGGTTATTTTGGGGGCTCTGATCCAGCAATCGCCACAGGCAACCGAATGAACATCAAATCGCGTCCGCTGCTCATTGCCGCCGGTATCAGTTTCGGCGTGCAGTTGATTTTCACGCTGATATCTACCGTGCCGCTGCTATTCATTCAATTCAATCCGCAAATCCTGGAACGTCTTTTCGGGCTAGCAGATACGCCCGCCCCGAGCGGCGCAATATTAGGCGGGTTGCTGTCACTCGGTTTGCTGGCATGTCTGTGTCCATATGTGCTGGATGGCATTGCGGGAGGGGTGTATGCTTTTTTGCATAACCGGATAGAAGCCATCGACTTGCAGGACGGTATTCTCGGTGGGGCGGCAAGCGGCGCACTGGGACGCATTTTGGCAACGGCAGTCGGCACCGCCATCAGCGTGCTGATGATGCCACTGGCGATGAGCCAATTTAGCGCCGAATTTGCCTCACCGGGGATGCCCACAGCAGGACTACCCCCCGGTGCAATGGCAATAATGGCGGCAAGCAGTGTTATCAGCGGCATTTTCGGCATCATCATCGGCGCGGTTTCCGGCGCGGTGATGGGCAGTATCGGCGGGGGAATTACTGCCGCTGTGTTGGAACGGAAAGATTGAGGCTTTGCCTGCTATTTCTCTTTCGCCACAAAATCAATCACAATGGTAAACCCATCTTCCACTTTTAAGATGTTAGCGACGTTGGGCGCATCAAACCCGAAATCTTTGGCAAAAACCAGCGTCGTCGCTGTGCCGGAAAGGGTATCGCCATTGAGGGTTGCCGTCACATCGAAGGTGGCAGGGTTAGTCACACCGTGGATGGTTAAATCACCCGCCAGTTTGAATGTGACCGGCTGGCCTTCGCTGAAACCATCGGGGAAATCTTGAATTTCTTTTGCCACAAATTCTGCGATGGGGAAATTGTTCGATTCCAAATAGCGTTTGCGGATTTGCTCATCGCGGCGATTATCATCGCTGGTCAGGGCTTTGACATCCACCCGAAACCTGCTGTCGCCCAGCTGCACCGAAGTGCCATCTATTTTAAAAGCAAAACTACCCGAAACCCCTTTGGTGCGTCCAATGGCGATAATATCACCATCTTTCTTTTGAATGCGGGCAAATGCCTCGCCGAAAAACGATTCTTTCACTTCGTAGCGGGCTTCGGTTTGCGTTGAGTCAATCACAAACACTCGCTCGCCGGCTTTCGCTTGCACCACCGATTGCTCGGCGGGGGCGGCTGCCGGCGCGGGGGTAGATTTCGCCCCGCCACAGGCTGCTACCACCAGCACACTCATCAGGGAAACAACCACCAATTTAAATACACGAATCATTTTCTGCTCCTTTCGTGTCTATTTTTGTTCCCCTCCCTATGGTTGCGGATAAACCCACTCGGCGAATATATCGTCCAAGTTACAACCGCAGGCATCTTCCGCCGCCGATTGCAGGTCGGCGGGGGTGGCAATGCCCCATTCATACTTCTGAAAATAGTTACGCAAAAATTCATCAAACGGTTTTGTGCCCATCCGTTCTTCCAGCGCGTTAAAAAACAGCGGCCCTCTGCCATACACAATCGCGCCGTAATTGCGTTCGTCATATGCCTGCACCGGCAACCCGATGGGGGTATCGGGGGTATCGGCGCGGCGCCAATAGCCATTCATCACTTGTGCCATCTGTGCATCGCCCGCTTGCCCAAATTTTTGGCGGTAAAAAAGCCAAGTCAGATACTGTACCAGCGATTCATCGAGCCACGGGTCGTCAATTTGGTCATTGCCCACCAAACTATAAAACCATTGATGGGCGGTTTCGTGTACGGCAGCAATTTCAAAAAAGTCGGGTGTGTTTTGATACAGTCCCAGTGCCAGCACAATCGCGCCGGGGTATTCAATGCCGCCCGCGGTGGTGGGGGTGGCAACCACATCCAACTCGGTGAACGGATATTCGCCCACCAGATTGTTGAATGTTTCCAGCGCCGACGACACATAATCAAGTGCCAGCCCGTTGCTGTCTGTCACAGCAGCGGGGGCATAACTATTGATGGTGGTTTCGCCCACCGTGCGACTTTCGCGCTGAAAATCGGCGGCGGCCGCCAGATAAAAATCGCGCATTGGGCCGGCGGCAACGGTCAGGTTTTGGGTATTGCCCGTCGTTTTAGTGTCCACCGTCACCCCGGAAGTAACCACAGTTTGCGACACAGGCGCAGTAACTTTTACCAGATAGAAACTGGTATCGGCATAAACCACATCGCCATACGGCGGCGGATTTTCGGCATTCCATCCTTCATCATCATACACGGCAATCATCGGGTAGAAATGCGGCAACGCCAAAATACCATCCAGATATGCAAACGAAGCATAGTTTCGCCCGACGGTGACCGGCACAGTAACGGCAAAATCCATTGTGATGACAGCCTGCTCGCCCGGCGACAGCGGTTGCGGCAACGGCACGCGCATGGTGCTGTTTTGCATACTCAACGCCGGCATCACCGATGTCTCATCCACCGTTAGGTTTGATACGGTCGATGTGCCACCCAAAACATTGGGAAAAAGCCGAAAAACCACCGTGTCGAGTGTGGTTGTTTCGGTGTTGGTATAGCGCACCGACTCTTTGCCGGTGACATGCGTCATATCGGGGGCGATGGTCACTGCCAAATGGTACACGCTCGCGCCCGGACGGTTGTTGAGTACCGATTGTTGGTCGGGGCGCAACCCGGCAGCAAAGGGCGTGCGGTCGTCCCAATCGGTATCAAAAATGGGTGACGGCGGCACACGCGGCGCGGGAGGGGCATCGGTGGGCGTGGGGACAGTTGTGGGCGGCAACGCCGTGGCGGCCTTTTGGGGTTGGACAGTTGCAGCCAACAGCGACGCCACCGAAGGCAGCGGCGTTCTCGCCGAGCAGGCAGCGGTCAGCACGGCAACAGCAACAAATATCGCAAGTTTTTTCATAAATTTCTCCCAAACATCAACCAGAGAGTTTAGGGATTTAACTTGCCATGTCAAGCCAAATCTGCCATAATTAGTTGCGCAAGCAACAGTTATGCATGCAAAATATTACCATCAAATTACATTTTGGAGAGGCCAATGACTGTTCACACCCCAGATTGGGTAAAACACGCCGTGTTTTACCAGATTTACCCCGACCGTTTCGCCCGCAGCCCCCGCATCGAGCATCCACGCGGCATCACATTCAAACCGTGGGGCAGTCCACCGGAAGAGCAGGGTTTTCAGGGCGGAGATTTGTACGGTATCGTTGACCATCTTGATTATTTGCAAGATTTGGGCATCACCGCACTGTATCTGAACCCCATATTTGCCTCTGCATCGAACCACCGTTACCACACTTACGACTATTTTCAGGTTGACCCCCTGCTGGGCGGCAATAACGCGCTGCGCGAATTGCTGGACGTGGCACACGCACGCGGCATGCGGGTTGTGCTCGATGGTGTGTTCAACCATGCCAGCCGCGGTTTTTGGGCATTCCACCACATCGCAGAAAATGGTGCAGATTCACCGTATCTCGATTGGTTTCACATCAACAGCCTACCGCTGCAACCCTATCCGCCATCAGCGAACCATCCCACCAATTACGAAAGTTGGGCAAATTTACCCGCACTTCCAAAATTTAACACAGATAATCCCGGTGTGCGCGATTACATCTTTGCCGTCGCGCGGCATTGGGTTAAATTTGGCATTGATGGCTGGCGGCTCGATGTGCCGCAAGAAATTGACGACGATGCCTTTTGGCAGGAATTTCGGCAAGTGGTAAAAACTGTCAATCCCGAAGCCTACATTGTCGGCGAAATTTGGGAATCGGCACAACGCTGGTTACAGGGTGACCAGTTCGATGCGGTGATGAATTACATTTTCAGTCGGGCAACCATGGGATTTTTCGGCGCAGAAACGCTGAACACCGATGTTCGCCCCGGTGGACACGCCTTCACCACCTTCACCGTGGATAAATTTGCTGCTGAGATTGAACGAATGCACAATTTGTATGATTGGGAAATCAACTATGCCCAGTTGAATCTGCTGGACAGCCACGACACCCCGCGTATTTTATGGCAAATGGGCGGCGATGAATCCGCCGTGCGACTGTCGGTACTTTTTCAAATGACGATGCCGGGTGCGCCTTGCGTGTATTACGGGGATGAAATCGGGATGACCGGAGGACTTGAGCCGGGTTGCCGTGGCGCATTTTTGTGGGATAAACCGGAGACATGGAACACCGACCTGCTCGATTTCTTCCGGCGGGCAATTGCACTGCGGCATAACTTCGCCGCGCTGCGCACCGGCACATTTCAGGCGTTATTTGCCGCTGACGGCGTTTACGCCTTTAAACGAACACTCGGCAAGCAAACATTAGTGGCGGTATTCAACGCCAACCGCCAGCCAAAAACTGTCTCTGTGCCCCTGAAAACCGCTGCAGGCACAGTTTTCCGCGCCGTATGGGGCAACGAACAAAGCATCGCCCGCAAAGGGACACTGCCCAACGTGAAAATTCCCGCTCGCGATGCAGTAATTTTCAGCGTGGGCTAATCTACAAATGTCCCGCCGGAAATTTCGCGGTCGGTCACGTTTCGTTTTTCGTCAAAATGCAGGGTGATTTCCAGCCGCTGGAAACACCGATTTTCGCCATTGCCCATCAAGGTTTTGCGCACGATAAAACCGCCATCATCGGCACGGCTCAAATCATTGCCCAAATCAATGCGTGCTGTTAAAATTTCACCGCAACGATTGCAGCGTGCCGTCACCACATATGCCGGATGCGGCGATGTGGCGGTTGAACCAAAAAAATTTGCCAGTTTTTTGAAAAATGACATTTTTTGCACCTTCTTTCTGAAAAGGAGCTTACCCCATGGATGACAAAAACGCAACCGAACCGATTTTGCTCTACCCGCACACTTTCGACGGGCTGGGCAGTGTCCATCAATATCAGGGTGCCGGCACCAACGATTGCGGCCCGACCAGTTTGGCTGTTGCCATCAATTTGCTTTTGCTGCGCGGCGGCTTCACCACCAATCCGCATCAGTTGCCCAAACAAACGCTGGCAGATGCCATGCAAGCCGATTCTCGCTGTTTTGGGTTGTGCGGGTATCGCATCACGCGCAATTTTTTCGGTTTTCCGGTAAAAGGTGCTACTTTCGCCAAAAGCGGTATGCTGCGCGCGTTTAACGATTTTAATGCGGTGTGGATGGCAGCAGGCAATCCGTCACTGGGGCGGGGAGAATTTCGCACCGGGGGAACGAAAGCACACCTGATTGACAATTTGCAGCGCGGACGGGTCACATCGGTGCGGTGGGTATGGGAAAAACCATACACAAACGGCGCCCATTGGGTAACAGTGGTCGGTTTCAACCCCGCAGATGACGAATTTTATGTACTGAATTCGGCATTGCCCCACCGAGCCATTGCGCGTGAGAATATCCAGCGCGTGCCGTGGGTCGCCTTCCGCGAATGGTGGCGTCGCCCGTTTTTCTTCTCGCGCAACCAAATGCTGACGTTTGGGTGATGCGTGATGCGCCTCGCCTCGGCCGTTACAAATTCGGCACGATGAACCAGAAGACGCTTGCCCCGGCAAGTATTGCCAGCGCGCCGAGTATCGCTGCCAGCAGCCAACTGGTAACCCGCTCCGGCAACCGGTGCCGAAACACAAAAGCCGCCGCCGAGCCGCCGTCAATCAGCATCGCCCATTTGCCGCCCCCACCGAAAACAATCGTTCCCGCCAACGTCAGCACAGCCAGCACCGCACCGAAAAACGCATTTTCGCGGCGCAGCATTTCATGCATCCCCAGTCCAAAAAGCACACCCAACGGCAATAACGCGCTGAAAAAATATCGCCCCTGAAATTGCACAAAAGAGAGATTCAGCCCCGCGAAAATACCCGTTACCAACAACAATTGTATCGCCATAATGCTCAAACCGAGCCGCATATCGCGCGAAAATGGACGGTTATGCCATAACCACAAAAGCACACCCGCAATCGTCAAAGCAGAAAATAGTGCCAGTGCGGCATACACCCGCGCATCCATCGGCACTGCCATCCAACCGAATTGCCCCCAGAAACTGTGAAAGGTGGTGCGCGTCAAATCGCTGAAATATTGCACCCAGCCCGTTTGTGCCAGCCGGTCGGCGGTGCGGAGTTGTCCCACCACCACCGAATCGTGCCGGTGTAACCCCAAAATATCGCCATTGCCGTAAACCATCGCATTGCGAACAAACATCGGCAGTGCCATTGCCAAAGCGGGCAAATAGAGGCGCAGGGCATTTTTTGCCAGTTGCTGCCATCGGTTCGGTGTGGCAAACCATAATCCGGCCGCACCGAGCACGATGGCAGTATAGACTGTCACTTTGGTGAGCAAAATCAACCCCAGCACCACGCCGAGCACCCACGGGATGGACAGTTGTTTTTTTGCCGAGAAAATCCATTTCAACAGCAGAAAAACGAATGTCGCCAGCAAAAGTTCAGCCAAACTGTCGTTGTTGACTGCGGCGAGCATGGTCAGATGCATCGGCACAAACGTGGCAAAGGCGGTTGCGGCGGCGGCAATTTCGGCGGACAGAAAGAGGCGCGCCGCGCGAAAAATCATCGCCAGCGACAGCCCGCCGAGCAACACGGAAAAAAGTCGCAGGGCAAGCAGACTGCCGCCCGTCACAGCGAAAATCGGCGCGGCAAGCAGATAGTACAGCGGCGGCTGATAATTTTCATAACACACCGCATCCACGCTCATACCGCGAAACTTTGCGCCGGTGAGGGTTGACAGCAAATCTTGGTCATAACAACCCATCACCAATTCCGGCAGGGCGCGGTTTTCTGCCATAAAGCGAATGTAATTATAATGGGCAGGTTCGTCGGGGGTTTGCCATGCGGGGGTCAGCGCGGCATACAGCGTCCCCAGGATGAAATATGCGAGCAGGATTGCGGGCAGGGCATATTTGGTTATTGGAGGTTGGCTATTCGTCATTGGTCACTTGAAATGGGGTCGGCGTGGAT
>Ga0114931_10003297_pt1 | contig 20458 bp, 24 predicted proteins | sample 2SBtaG_FD_89579 | JGI IMG/M metagenome (GOLD analysis project Ga0114931, IMG submission 89579) | Deep subsurface microbial communities from Kolumbo volcano to uncover new lineages of life (NeLLi) - 2SBTROV14_V59a metaG | ecosystem: Environmental > Aquatic > Marine > Volcanic | place: Kolumbo...
CCCAAAAAACTTATGGCGCTGGATAATGTTGTTTTAACACCACATGTAGCAAGTGCTACGGATGCATCAAGAGCAGAGATGAGCGATATTGCAATAGAAAATGTTATGAGTGTGCTTTTTGAAGGAAAAATACCTGCAAGTATTGTAAATAAAGAGGTTGTTGGTAAATCAAGAGTAGAAAGGCTAGCAAAAAGTGCAAAAATTAGTAAATCTGCTAAGCTTTACACTTCTTTGTTGTAAACATGAGTTTTGGAAGTGAAAAGTTAGAACAATTAGAACTAACAGCTGTTAAAATTCGAGAAGATTTAATTAAGTCTTTGTTACAAGCAAAAAGTGGGCATTCGGCTGGTCCTTTGGGGGTAGTTGATATTTTAACAGCACTATATTTCCATATACTAAGGCATAATCCACAAAACCCTACATTTGAAGAAAGAGATAGGTTTATTTTATCAGCAGGTCATTTATGTCCTGCTCTTTATGCAACCTTAGCACATGCTGGCTATTTTGAGATTGAAAAGCTTAATACATTAAGGAAATTAGGTTCTGGGTTACAAGGACATCCCCATAACTTAGCTTTGCCCGGAATTGAAAATAGCAGTGGCCCCTTAGGACAAGGAATTTCGGTAGCTGTTGGTGTAGCATTAGCACTAGATAGAAAAGGATTAACAAGTAAGGTATTTGTATTAGGTGGAGACGGAGAAGTGCAAGAAGGACAAGTATGGGAGGCTGTAATGTTTGCAGGGCAAAAAAGAGTTAATCATTTAACCTATTTTATAGATAGAAATAATATACAAATAGATGGGTTTGTAGATAAGGTGCTGGGGATTGATCCACTAAAAGCAAAGTTTGAAAGTTTTAACTGGCATGTACAAGAAATCAATGGACATAATATGTTGGAAATTATAAATGCAGTTGATCTTGCAAAAGGCGTTCATGATAAGCCTTCGGTAATAATAGCACGAACAATACCAGGAAAAGGGGTTGGGTTTATGGAGAATAAATTTGAGTGGCATGGTAAGCCCCCAGATGAAAAAGAAGCAAAAATTGCACTAAGTAACCTTAGAACTTTAGAGGGAAAAATTGTAAGCGAACACGAATAAACAAACTATGAGTGAACAAATATCAAAAGCAACCCGAGATGGTTTTGGAGAAGGGTTAATACAGGCAGGAAAGTTAAATGAAAAAGTTTTGGCGTTATGTTGTGATTTAACAGAGTCAACAAGGCTTAATGGGTTTAAAAACAACTTTCCAAAAAGATTTATAGAAATTGGTATAGCAGAACAAAATATGGCAGGTATTGCTGCAGGGCTAGCACTAGAAGGGTTTGTTCCATTTATAGCAAGCTATGCTGTTTTTAGTCCTGGTAGAAATTGGGATCAAATACGAGTATCAATTTGTTATTCAAACTTAAATGTAAAAATAGTTGGGGCACATGCTGGGTTATCAGTTGGTCCTGATGGAGCTACACATCAGGCTTTAGAAGATATAGCAATTACTAGGGTACTACCTAATATGTTGGTAGTTAACCCTTGTGATTATATAGAGGCGAAAAAGGCCACAATGGCAATTGCTAAACATATAGGACCAAGTTATATTAGGCTAGCTCGAAGTAATACCTCCGTAATAACCAAAGAAGAAGATGTTTTTGAACTTGGAAAAGCTAATATTTTAAAAAAAGGAGATAAACTAACACTTATATCAAGTGGCCCAATTTTGTCAGAAGTATTACAAGCAGTTAAAGAAATTAAAGGTGTTGAGCTAATAAATTTACACACTATAAAACCAATTGACAAAGAAACAATACTGAGTAGTGTAAAAAAAACTAACAGAGTTATGACAGTAGAAGAACATCAAATTGCTGGTGGTGTGGGAAGTGCAGTTTCAGAGTTACTAAGCAGTCAATATCCTGTTAACATTAAGATGTTAGGGATAAATGATAGTTTTGGTGAGAGTGGAAAACCAATTGAGTTATGGAAAAAGTTTGGAATAGATAGTGAATCGATAAAATTACAGGTAACAAATTATTTAAAAGAAGATGTTTGATATTGTAACAGTGGGCGATACAACTCATGATATTTTGGTTGAACTTCCTGTTGAGTCTGCAAATGTTAACTGTGAGCTTGATAGACAAGAGTGTAAGTTACTATTAGGTTATGGTGATAAGTTACCAGCAAAAAGTTTGCACCATGTTTATGCAGTTGGAAATGCTGCAAACAATGCGGTTGGTATGGCTAGATTTGGGTTTAACAATGCAATATATACTAATCTAGGTAATGATGAAGCTAGCAATAAAGCACTTGAAATATTTGCAAAAGAAAAGGTTAGTTTAGATTTAATTGTGAAAAATTCAGATAAACCAGGGAATTTATCGGTTGTTATTAATTATCAGGGAGAAAGAGTTATATTAGTTCATCATGAAAAGTGGAGATATAAACTGCCAAATATAATCCCCCCTAAATTTATGTATTATACCTCTGTTGCTAAAGATCATGAAAGTTTAAATAATGAAATTGTTGAATTTGTTACAAACAACAATGTTAAATTAGGGTTTAACCCTGGAACATACCAGATAAGAAAGGGGTTAAAAGTGTTAAAACCTGTAATGGCTGTTACTTATGTATTTATTGTAAATAGACTAGAAGCAGGAAGAATATTAGGTATACAGGTAAAGCAAGAAAATAGAGATGATCAAGAGCTAAAACACTTGCTAAATAAATTACACCAACTTGGAGTTAAAATTGCTGTAATAACAGATGGTCCAATTGGAACATATGCATATGATGGAAAAGATTTTTATTTTCTTAAACCAAATAATGTTTCGGTTGTAGAGCGAACTGGCACAGGCGATGCATTTAGTACTGGTTTTATGACAGGATTAATAGAGGGAGAAGACATAGCTGAATCTATGAAATGGGGCGCACTAAATAGCGAGAGTGTGTTACAACATATAGGAGCAACAGATGGTTTATTAACCAAGGAAAAGTTGCAAGAAAAGTTGTTAAAGTATAAAGATTTCAAAGTTGAAAGGATATAAAATTGAATAATATAAAATATTATTTTGAAAAAGCTAAGCTAGAAAAGTTTGCAATTGGTGCTTTTAACGCTGCTAATATTGAAACGCTAAAAGCAATAGTCCAAGCTGCAACAGAGCTTAAATCACCTGTAATAATAGAAGCATCAGCTGGCGAGGTTGGTTACATTGGAGATAAAGAGCTACGAGCACTTGTTAATGTATATAAAGAAAGGTTTAATATACCAATTTTTTTAAATTTGGATCATTCTCATAAGGTGGATAAAGCGTTTCAAGCAATAGAAAATGGTTTTGATTTAATTCACTTTGATGGTGGAGAGTTAGAGTTTGAAACAAATATTAGAAAAACAAAACAGGTAGTTGAAAAAGCACACAGTCAAAATTTGTTGGTAGAGGGGGAAATTGACCATATTCAGGGTAGTTCTGCAGATCACAGACAAACTGATCCACAAGAAATGCAAAAATTAGGCTCTTATACAAAACCAGAACAAGCACTTGATTTTGTTAATAAAACTCAGGTAGATATTTTGGCGTCTTTTATTGGTAATGTACATGGAATATATAAAGAATCACCTGTTTTAGATTTAGATTTACTTAAACAAATTTCACAAATAATTCCTAATACATATTTGAGTTTACATGGTGGTTCTGGAATTTCTGCTAAGTATATAAAAGGGGCAATTAATAGTGGGAATATAGTAAAAATTAATGTTAATTCGGAAATGCGAATAGCATTTAAAAACACCTTACAAACAGAGCTTAACAATACAAGTGAGATAGCAGTGTATAAATTTATAGGACCAGTAATAAATGCTGTAAAACAGGTGGTAATGGATAAGATGCAGTTATTTGGTAGTGTTAGTAAAGTTTAAATTATTATGGAAATAAAAGATATTATTAAATATGAAGATTTTGCAAAACTGGATTTAAGAGTAGGAGAGATTAAGCAGGTTGACGAAATAGAAGGTGCTGATAAGCTTTATAAAATTTTGGTTAATTTAGGAAAAGAAGATATACAGATTTTATCTGGTATTAAGCAGGCTTTTACAAAAAAAGAGTTAGTTGGCAAGCAAATAATAGTATTGGTAAATATAGAACCAAGAAAAATGAAAGGGGAGCTTTCAAATGGAATGTTACTTGCAGTTGGTGATGAAGAAAATGTAAATCTTTTAAAACCTGAAAATATTGCACAAATAGGTGAGGTGGTTAAATAATTCTTTACTTGTGTACACAAATATACTATAATGTGTACATGTCTACACAATATATTCAAGTTAGAGAGGCAAGAAAAAATTTTAGTAAAATAATTAATTCTGTTGCAGAAACTAAAGACTCTTACACAATAAAAGTTAGAAATCATCCTAAGGCGGTGTTAGTTGATATTGCTACAGCAAAAAAATATTTACCAATAAAATCTAAAAAGAAAAGAAAAATTACAAGTGAAAAGGTGTTTTCTAAAAAGGCTTTGCAATTGTTGGAAAATATGTATGGTAAAAATTATCATACAAAGCCTAAAGAGAATATATCTGGAAATATAGACAAGATATTATATGGGGTTTGAATCAATTATTGTGGATTCTAGCGTAATAATATCTTACTTTTGGCCAAAAGATTCTAATCACGAAAATGCACAAAAACTATTTCGGTATTTAGATACTTATCAAAACATATATATTACTAATTTAATAGTTTTAGAAGTTGCAACAGTGCTTTCTCAAAGAATTGGAAAATCTAAAGTAAAGATTGTCACTATTGATTTTGTAAATTCACTTAATCAAGTATTTATAGATAAAAAAGATACAAAAAAAGTTCTATCTTTTTTTTTTGAAAATCACAAATAAAAACATTAGTTATGTTGATTTATCAACAGCTTATATTGCAAAAAAGTATAAAATAAAAAACGTTTCAACATTTGATAAACATTTTAAAAAATTGGGTAAAGATTACGGTTTTAACGTTTTAGGGTGTTAATTTAGCTTTATATTTAAAACAAAAGTAAGCTTATGGTGGGCATGCTTGGATTTGAACCGAGGACCTCGTCTTTATAAGAGACGCGCTCTAACCAACTGAGCTACATGCCCGAAATCATTAATTGTTTTAACACAATTTTCTTTGATATTTTCTATTTAATGTTCGCTACCCCGATAAATCGGGACTAATTCGTAAACTGTTCATTTCATTTACAGATACTCATGAGCATGCCCGAAATCATTAATTGTTTTAACACAATTTTCTTTGATATTTTCTATTTAATGTTCGCTACCCCGATAAATCGGGACTAATTCGTAAACTGTTCATTTCATTCACAGATACTCATTGAGCATGCCCCACATTATAATATTTAGTTTAACAAGTCAGATTATAGCAAATGTTTTAAAATCTTTATATACTTAACAAGTGAAAAGATTTATATTTGTTTTATTTATCTCTTTATTAATATTTGTTGGCTTTTATATGTTAAAACCAGTATTGCAACCAATAGAACCCCCTTCAATTAAGCAAAAACAACCCTTTGTAAAAATTAACAGTGTAAAAATTGATGTTGAAATAGCAGATACAAAAGAAAAACAAGAACTTGGACTTATGAATAGAACAAAGCTTTGTTCTACTTGCGGAATGCTTTTTGTATTTGATAAAGAGGGGTTTTATCCTTTTTGGATGAAAAACACATTAATAAGTCTTGATATAATATGGATAAACAGTGCGGGTAAAATAGTGAGTATCTCTAAAAACACTAAAGTTGATAATTGCGACTATATTTCTACTCCAGGTTGCCAACCTAAGGTTTATAAGCCAACTGCTTTTGCTAAGTATGTTTTAGAGGTTAATGCTAGTTTTTGTAATAAAAATAGTATTAAGGTTGGTGATATAGTTTACGGTTTGTAGTTTATTTACTTAGGTTATAGGTTTTGCTGAATTTTTCAGATGACTATTTGTATATGGCAAGAATTGAGTTTCAGCTAAAAAATTACCAATTAGCAAAAGGATACTTAGAAAAAGCACCTGATTCAGATGAAAAAGTAATAGTAGCCAAATTATTAGGTATTACTATTTAAAACGTACAAACAAACCGCAAGTGATACTGCAACATTTAAGCTTTTACCTTTGCCAAGCATTGGTATTTCAACAATTGCATCACAAAAATTCAACACTTTTTTTTCTATACCTGCTACTTCGTTTCCAACAATTATTGCTGTATTTCCTTTTAAATTAAACCTATAAATATCTTGAGAATTATTTTTTTGTTCTAAGGCAATTATTTTGTACCCTTTTCTTTTTAATGTTTCAAGTAACAATAATATATTATCAACATGTTCAAATGGAATATTGCCAAATCCTTCTAAGCCAGATTTTTTAATCTTTTTTTCAGTTTTTTCTATCTCAAAATTTAATCTTTTATCTTTTTTTAATCTAGGATATGGTGTGTAACCTGTTAAATAAAGTTTGTTTACACCAGTTGCATCACAAATTCTAAACACTGAACCAACGTTTAAGGCACTTCGAATATTATGTACTATAACAACTATATTTTTACTTTGTTTCATGTTTTACAGTAATTGGTTGCACTACTTAGTGAAAAAGTTATATTATTAACCCAATGCCATTACACTCTAATTATAAACTATTTTTGTATTTATACCTTTTAAAGGAGGAAAATCATGGAAGAGAAAGTTAGTAGTTTATTTGATGATTCTACATCTGAAACCAATAACACATCTACAACAAGTGATGAAAATAAAGTAAAAGCAATAGAAAGTATTGCGGATAGTGCTGTTGAGACAGAGATTGAAACAAAAACCATGCCAGAAAAAAAAGTAGAAGAAACTAAAAAAGAAGAAATATCAAAAGATAATAAAGATGAAAGAGTTAAGTCTGTTGATAATAGTAAAATGTGGACGATTGCAGTTGTTGTTAGCACACTAATTTTGTTAGCATCAGCAGGTGGAATGGTTTTTGTCTTACTTAGGGGTTAGTTTAGTGCTAACATATAAACATGGTGGCTACAAAAAAATTAGGGGATATTTTATCAAACCGATTAAACAAGATTAATAATTCTCCTGTATATGCAAAACACGAATGGCAGGAGTTTGGAGTTAGGATAGCTAAAGAGTTAGATGATGAAAAACGAACTTCAATGTACATTAAATTTGCTAAAGAATATGGGAAAGAGATTTTAGAATAGTCGTTAGATTTTGTAAAAGAGGCAAAAAATGTTAAATCCAAACCCAAGTTGTTTTTGTGGAAGTTTAAGCAATTAAAGGAAAACTCTCGTTTTAAAGAACCTATAGAATGAAAACTTATAAATATACATTATTTATCTCTTTAGTTGTTTCAAGTTTAATATTAATTTCCAAGTTTAGTTTTGATGTTAATAGTATTGTTACTGTTTTATTAGCTGGATTGATAGCAAGTTTTTTCCCTTATTTTGATTATTTGATTGTTGCTTTTTATTTATCACCAAATACCGAGTCTTCAATCACAATTAAAAAATTCTTTTTAAGAAGAGAGTATGTAAAACTTATTAGTTTTATTGATTTTGGTAATTTATCAGGATTAAAACCAACTATAAATTCTGCACATTTTCAAGCAATATTAATGATTTTAGGGTTTTACTTTTTAACAACTCACCCTCTGCTTTTTGGATTTAGTTTGTTATTAAATTTAATGGTAAATTTAACCTATCGTCTTTATGCAAAATTGCCTTATTATTTAAATTGGTTTTGGCTTTTTAAAAACCCTGTTAGTTTAAGTTTGGTAAAAGTATGGATTTATATAAACATTGCAATTAGTATTGTATACATTATTTTAATATAATTTTACTTGTTTTTAATCGCTTGCAACGTAATGAAAGGGTATACTTAAGTGTATGTATTCTTTAATTGCAACAATCGCTGTTTTTACATCAACATTTTTAGCAGAATATATTAGCATACATGAAAAATTAAAATTTAAAGATAAAATATGGATGGTTGTGTTAATGGTAATGTTATTTGGAGTAATTGGTGCAAGGGGTTACCATGTAGTAGATTTTATTGATTATTATAAGGCAAATCCAATACAAATATTAAATTTTAGAGCGGGAGGAATTGCAATCTACGGAGGATTAATAGGTGGTTTGGTTGGTGCAATAGTTGCTAGCAAGGTGTATAAATTTAAGTTGTTTAAATTTTTAGATTTAATCTCAATTGTATTGCCACTAGGGCAAAGTATTGGTAGGTGGGGGAATTATTTTAATTTTGAACTTTATGGAAAGCCATATAATGGTTTGCTAAAAATCTATGTTCCAAATGGATATAGACAGGTAGGTTTTGAAAACATATCATATTATCACCCATTATTTTTGTATGAATCGTTGTTAAGTTTATTGCTATTTTTACTATTATTTATAATTTGGAAAAGTAAAAAAGCTAAAATTGGAACTAACACTTTTTTATACATATATATTTTAGGATACGGTTTAATAAGGTATACTCTTGAACCAATGAGAATAAATGCTTGGGCATATAATGGGTTTGATATTGCATCATTAATCAGTTTATTTTTTATTTTAGTTGGTATTTTGGGGTTAATTTGTAATAAATATTGTGTAAAATTTAATAAGAAATGAATTTAAATATATCTAAAAATGAGATATTAGAAAAATTAAAATCTGTAGAAGACCCAGAACTTGGGGTTAATATAGTAGATTTAGGTTTAATATATAATATTGAGGTGCAAGCTGGTGCAACTATATTTGTAGAAATGACTTTTACTACACCGTTTTGTCCTTATGGTTCTTCTTTGCAGTCACAAGTCAATGAGGTGTTAAACGAGATTGAAAACGTAAAAACAGTAGATGTTAAAGTTGTATTTGATCCTGCTTGGGATAAAACAATGATAAGTGATGAAGCGAAAATTGAACTAGGGTTATTATAATATGTTTAAATACCTAAAAAAGTTTTTCTTAATATTTTTTGTGTCAATACTAGTTATTGGTATGTTATCTTCTGGTGTTTTACTTGGAGGTTTTTTGTTAGTCTCAAATATAGTAAACAGCCAATTTAGCTCTGATCTTGCTACAACAAGCAGGATCTTAAATTTTAAACCAGAAGGATATGTTATTTACGATAATGAAAAAAAACAAATATATAAATCACCAGAGGCTAGGCAAATAAGCTATGTATCAATAGATAAAATTCCTCAAAATCTGCAAAATGCTGTTATAGCAATAGAAGATGATAGGTTTTATAAACATTTTGGTTTTGATATATATAGCATAATTAGAGCACTTTACAAAAATCAACAACAAGATCAAATTGTAGAAGGAGGATCAACAATTACCCAGCAACTAGTTCGTAATAGCTTTTTAAGTTTTGATCAAAATTACACAAGAAAAATAAAAGAGATTATCTTAGCAATTCAACTTGAAAGGAAATATTCAAAGCAACAGATTTTAGAAATGTACTTAAACTCAATATACTTTGGAGGAGGAGCATATGGTGCTGAAAATGCGTCAAGCTTGTATTTTAATAAACATGTAGAAGATTTAACTTTACAAGAGGCAGCACTGCTTGCTGGGCTTCCTAAGGCTCCGTCAAAGCTTAGTCCTTATGTTGATATTAAAGCTGCCACAAAAAGGAGAAATCTGGTTCTTGAAAAAATGTTAGAAAGAGGAGATATAAGCAAAGAAAATTATAATAAAGCTGTTTCAACAGAGATACAAGTTGTTTCCCCTTCTGTTGCCGTAGATACCAAATATCCGCATTTTTCTTTGTTTGTTCAAAATGAACTAAATGCGATATTTTCTGAATCTGATATACAAAAACTTGGTTTAAAGGTTTACACAACACTTGATCCTGAAATGCAAGATCTTGCACAAACCCAACTTACAAACGGTGTTGCAAAATTAAATTATAGAAATGCAAATAATGGTGCAGTAGTACAACTTAATCCTAAAACTGGTGCAATAAATGTAATGGTTGGATCAGTTGGATGGGATATGGAAAAAGTAAACGGAAGAATAAATATGGCAGTAACTCCAAGACAACCAGGCTCATCAATTAAACCGCTTATATACTCATCGGCACTTGATGGGGGTTATATAGCTCCAAACACAGTATTACACGATATTCCCACAACATTTTCACCAAACTATAAACCACTTGATTTTGATAAAAAATTTAGAGGAAGTATGCTGCCAAGAAGAGCCCTTCCAAACTCATTAAACATTCCTGCAGTAGAAGTTATAAGTAGAATGGGGTACGTAAATGCCTTAGATAAACTTAAAGAGATGGGGGTAACAAGCATTACAGATTATAGTAATTATGGGCTATCAGTAGTTTTGGGTGGGGTTGAGATTTCACCACTGGAAATGGCTGGAGCATATACGGTGCTTGCAAATGGGGGAGTATATACTAAACCTTATGCAATTGAAAAAGTAGAAGATAAATATGGTCAAGTTTTGTATGAAAGAAAGATTGAGAAAAAACAGGTACTAAGTGCAGAAAGTGCCTATATTGTTACAGATTGGATTTCAGATAGTAGAGCAAGATCAGAGATATTCGGTTATCCATATGTTTTTAACTATGGAAAGGCTAAGGTTGCAGCAAAAACTGGAACAACTGAAAACTTTAGAGATAGTTGGCAAATTGCTTATACTCCATATGTTTTAACAGCAGTTTGGGTTGGAAATGCCAATAACCAGCAAATGCAAGGCATAACAGGAGCAGATGGCGCAGCAACAATAATGCACCCTATAATGTTAAAATCAATAAAAGGTAAAGAGAATATTAAATTTGTAATACCATCAGATTTAGTTAGAGTTAGTATTTGCCCAATAGATGGAAGTTTGTCATGTGGAAATTGCGGTGGACAAAATGAACTTTTTGTTAAAGGTAGTAAAACAATACCGACTAATCATTGCTCTGAAGAAACAATAGATAAGATAAAAGAAGATTTTAACAATCAGTACGGAGAAAAGAAAAAAGAAAAAGATAAAAAAGACGAAGATAATTAATTAAATTTATCACACTGAGACTACTATTGCAGTATCTAATACTTCTGGATTCCCTGTCGTAGCAGGGAATGACGCAGAGTGTCGTGGTAATGATGTTCACCCCCCCCATCGTTATCCCCGAGTACTTATCGGGGATCCAGTCTTTAGTGTTCGAGTGTAATCGAGAACTATGTTTACAAAATCCCTTCAACACATGTAAATCCTGCAGAAACAGCGCAAGAAGCATTACAGTCTTTATAAACTTTACCTGTTCCACTTTTATAACAAAGATAACTTGAAGGTGTTAATTTTGAGGCAACCTTTACATAGTAGCTAGATGTTTGTTTTACATAGGTAACCCCTGCAGGCCAGCTTGATAAGTAACCACTACAGGTTGCATCATTTCCTGCTCCTGTATTACACTGCGCATTTGTTGGATAATTCCCATTTGCAGAGGTAAAAGCTTCAACTGCTGTACCAACTTTTCTAACAGCCTCGCCGTTAACAACCTCTGTAGCACGATTTCTTTGGCGAGTAGGGTTAATAACAGAAATAAGAACAGCTGCTAAAATGCCAATTATAGAAACAACGATTAAAAGTTCAATAAGGGTAAAAGCTTTGTTATTCATGTTAGCTACCATGCTTGAACATTTGTTGTTCCAACACCTATATTACCAATGGTAGGTGACCAATACCAATAACCAGAAGTGCCCTGTGCAGGGAAAGATACCTCACCATTGGTTGCATCATATCTACCACCGGTTGTATTAGAAGTGGCTGGACCGCTGGAAACGGTACACTTGGGGTTTGTTCCAGCAATAGCCAATGCCCCAGTATTAAACTCTGCGTTTAGCTCTGTGCAAGTAGGGTATTTCCCATATGCAGAATAGTAAGTATTAATTGCAAGAACCATTTTTTCCATAGTAGATTTTATTACAGCATCTTTTGCCTTGTTTTGTTGCTTTGCAGGGTTAATAACAGCAATAAGTACAGCAGCTAAAATGCCAATAATAGCAATGACTATTAAAAGTTCGATAAGGGTAAAACCCTGCCTGCGCAGGCAGGCCTGCCTGCGCAGGTAGACCTGCTTGTGTAGGCAAGCGCGAGATTTAGTTGGGTGCAGGTATTTTTTCATATGTTTATATACTTATATAAATTTTTTACTTTGTCAATTTGTTGCAGGATATTCTGTACAGTTATTTACTTTACAGTCATTTTTAAATCCACTTTCTCCATTTGTAAGAGTACACAATTTTAAATTGGGAAAGTTTTCTATGTTACTTGAAACTATATATTTATTAGCACCAGATGGTTCTGCTAAACCTGCAAAGCAAAATTCTTTTATATTAGTTGAAACTCTTCCGTATATTATCTCACGCCCTGCAGCAGGATGTTGTGGCCAGGCTTTAAAAATTCCGTTGCAATATGTTTCTTTTGTACAATCCCCCACACTGGGGGCGCTATTGTAAGTATATACATAAGATCCAAGATCACTATATGCTGATCCTAAAATACTTTGCAAGCCAAAGTTAATTGACTTTTCATTTGTACCTTTAAAATTTAGTGCAGCAATTGCACCTGTAATTAATAAAACTAACAATACCAAAACAACCACTAATTCTATTAAGGTAAACCCCTGCTGACGCAGGCAGGCCTGCTGGCGAAGGTAAGTCTTCCTGCGAAGGTAAGTCTTCCTGCGAAGGTAAGTCTTCCTGCGAAGGTAAGTCTTCCTGCGAAGGTAAGTCTTCTTGCGAAGGTAGACAGTATTTTTAGACATTATGTACAGTATAGAGTATTTTATATCTTGTATCTAGTATAATAATGTTATGAAAACTAAGGTTGAAACAAAAACTAAAATAGAGCTTTTAAACATAGGTAAAAAGGTGGCAATTGGTTTAAGTGGTGGAGTTGATAGCGCTGTTTCTGCAGTTTTGCTTAAAAGGGCAGGATTTAATGTTGTTGCAGTCAATATGAAATGTTGGAGTAATACTGATGGTAGTGAGTGTGAGGCAGATAAAGATAGAAAGATAGCAATTCAGGTTGCAGAATGTATAGGTATTCCCATAAAGGTTTGGGATTTTGAAAAAGAATACAAAGAAACAGTTATGGACTATTTTTTTACAGAGATAAAAAAGGGTCGAACACCTAATCCTGATATTATCTGCAATAAAGAGATTAAATTTGAACTATTTTTAAAAAAGGCGGTTAAACAATTGCATGTTAATTATGTTGCAACAGGGCATTATGCAAGAATAGCAAAAGATAAATATGGTTATAAATTACTAAAAGGGGTAGATGTTACAAAAGATCAATCTTATTTTTTATATACTTTAAATCAAACACAACTTTCAAAGTCTCTTTTTCCTGTAGGGCACCTAACTAAAAAAGAGGTTCGAGAGCTTGCAGAAGAATTTAATCTTCCAAATAAAAATAAAAAAGATTCTGTTGGAATATGTTTTATAGGAGAAGTTGATATTACAGAGTTTTTGAAAAAACATATACCTGAAAAAATTGGAAATGTTAAAAATTTAAAAGGTGAGGTAATTGGACACCATATGGGTGTTTGGTTTTATACAATTGGCCAAAGACACAAATTTACTATTAATAAGTACCAAGGTAGACCTTTGTATGTGGTAAGAAAAGATATTGGTAAAAATGAATTGATTGTTGGAGATGTTGTAGATGTAAACACTTTGCAATTTGAGATAGAGGATATTAGTTTTATGTTTAAAGGAGCAAAGGAGATTTTAGAACAAGAACAAGTTGATATAAGGATTAGGCATTTAGGAAAGTTGTTAAAGGGAACAGTTAAAAATGGTGTTGTGAAATCAGATAAAGAAAAATTCCAAAGTGTTGCAAGTGGACAAAGTGCAGTTTTTTATAAAGATGATGTTGTTTTAGGTGGGGCGATTATTAAATAGTAATCTCGTCTTGTTTAAAAATATAGATAAGACTACTTACAACTAAAAGTATTCCAAAAACCAAAAGCCCTGTATCATAACCTCCCGTTTCTAGGTTAGCTCCTGTTACAACTGGTGTAACTTGGTCACTAACTGCAGGTTCTGTTGTGGGTGTAGTTGTACCAGACTCTGCACCAACTGCAGTAGGTGTCAAAATATAGCTTGCATTAGTAACACTACTTAGTAGATCTTGACCACTTGTGGTTGATACAACGTTAGAATCTGCAACAGCACCCTTGGTAAAATCAAAATCTAGGGTTGTTGTACCAGTTTGTAATACCTTAAATTTAACTGTTCCAAATGTACCTGAGCCTGTATAGCCAGTTTGTGACCCAGTAGTTATTATACCTGTAAAAGTTATAACTCCTGCACTTGCAGATTTTATTGGGTAACTGCCAAATATTGTACCTGGGGTAAGGGTTACTACTTTTAACTTTGTAGCATCGTAATTAAGAGTAACGTCAGTTCCTGTTACTTCTTCTCCCTCTGTGTCTAGCATTATATTAACATCAAATTCTTGGTTAATAGTAAAGTTACCAGTAGCAGGAGTAACAGAAAGTGAGGCTGCATTAGCACTAGTTGCAGTTACAAACATTAACAAAAAAATAATCGGGAATAAATATAATATATGTTGGGCAAATCTTCTCATTAAATATAGTGTAAATTGAATTTCAAAATTAGGCAACCATTTGTATAAGTTACATGCATATGCGACACTGAAGGTATTAAATTACTTTTAATAAAGTATCCAGTGGTTAAGCTGTTTATTTAAAGGATAATGAGGTCTTATTAGATTGTAGAACAAGAGGCAGTTTGTTAATTAGATATATGAAATTAATAAAGTTTTTTATTGTCTTTTTATTTTTTTTCAATTTATTTGTTACTAAAGTTTTTGCAGAAACTCTACCTGTACAAAAGAAAGTTTATGTTATTGAGTATTTACCAAGGTTATCATCAGACCAGTCTTTAATAGATCATAATTTAGTTGGTGGAGATCATATTAAAGGTGCAACAATTGATTTTGTAAAGACTAAGCTTGATATATTAAATAATGAGGTCTTGGTAGGTTTGTCTAATGGTACCAGTTATAAAAAATATCTTGATGAATACACAAACAAAACGAATTATATAAATTTTTCTCAGTATGGAGAAACTAAAATTTATTATGAATCAATTCCAGCTTCAAATGTTTCTCCACCTTGGAACTCAGATGTTAAACGACCCGATTATATATATATTTTAAATCGGGAAAATATCTGTGATTTAGTTGATAATAATGGGGTACAGGATGTATGGATATGGGGGTATCATTGGGGTAATATTGAGCCAACTGAATCAAACATGTCTATGGGTACAAAAGTTTCAGCTTATTGGAATCGTAGTGGTTATGGGGATATTAGTAATAGTGAGAAGAGTAATGATTTGCCTCAATGTGTTAATTCTTATACTGTTTATAATTTTAGTTATACATGGATTAGAGATGCATATAATTATATGAAAGGTAATACAGTTCATGATTACATGCATCAATTTGAGAATGTATTTGATTTTTTTGATAAAAAAAATCCTAATACAATTCCTAATGATATTTTTTGGTCAGATTTTTCTGGTCGAAGATATGGTGTGACTTCAAATCTTTCATTTGGTTGTGGTGATACACATCATCCTCCTAATACATTAATAGATTATGGGTATAATTCTCCAGAGCGATTTAATTATCAGTCAACAAATTGTGTTTATTGGTGGCCAGGTGGGTATGCTGATATACCACAAGTGACAATAAATTGTGAGATATGGAGTGGTACTGGTTGTCCCCATGATAATGGATTTACCTATTTTGTGTGGTGGATGCAAAATGTGCCTGGTTATCAAAATGGTCTTGTTTATAATGGTGTGAGTATGAGAAATTGGTGGGAATTACTAACGAATTTTGATAATTCTTTACTTGAAGGTGGTGGTTTGTTTAAAACTGACTGTACAACTGATAGTTGCAATTTGAAACCGAATGGATCTTTGGATGAAATTAAAGTAGGTTTAGTTGCAGGGTGGGCTTGTGATCCTAACCTTGTTAATGCGACCGTACAGGTTTTTGTTGACAATATTGATAACTCAAAAAAGCTTGTAGAGTTTACTCCAGCGGTTTTACGAGAAGATGCTGTAGCTAACCAGTGTGGAGGGAATTATAAAAGTGGGTTTTCTTTTAATATGAAAGATTTTCTTTCTAAATCAAATTTATCTAATAAATCTTTATTGCTTGATGGTCAAGAACACAAATTGTTGTTTGTACAGAAAGATTTAAATGCACTATCTAATCCAATTATTCCTTTTAGTAATTATTATTTAGATAGGTCTCCAGTTACAATCTCTTTCCCTACAACAAAAGAGCTTGCTGTTGAAGTTTTCAATTTAACTGAGGATATAGATTCTTTTGATTTTAATAACGACAGTAAGGTTAGCTTATTAGATATTATTTATAGGTTAGGTATAGATGACAGGTACTCGATAAAATTTGGACATAAGATGGACAATACCCTATAAAATAAACAAAATCGATTTGGTTAAATCAGGATTGGACAAATTTTTCTTGACTTTTTTTTAAAACTTTGTATATTAACAGTTACGGTTTTTAAATATGCGAGTTTGATTGGTTTTTAACTAATATCATCGCCAAATCAGCAAATTTTGTTTTAGAAAAGCAAACGTCTGATTTTTTTGTGTTTGCAAGCACTTTAATAATTTAATAGCAACAGAAAAAAGTTATTAAAAATACAAATAAAAGTATTTTAAAGGTAACAAAGACGCTTAAGCAGTGATTTTATCACTGTTTAACTTTTAGAAACTTAGGTTTCTAAATTCAATTTTAAGAGTTTGATTCTAGCTCAGGATGAATGCTGGCGGCGTGCCTTAACTATGCAAGTCTAAAGGAGTTTACTCCTTGGCAGACGGCTGAGTAACACGTGGGTATCTACCTCTAACTCAAGAATAATCTACCGAAAGGTGGAATAATACTTGATAGTCTCGAAAGAGTAAAGACTTGCCTGCGCAAGCAGGTTTATCGGTTAGAGAGGAGCCCGCGGCCTATCAGCTAGTTGGTGGGGTAATGGCCTACCAAGGCTATGACGGGTAGGGGGCGTGAAAGCGTGTACCTCCAGAGGGGCACTGAAATACGGGCCTCACACCTACGGGTGGCAGCAAGTTGGAATATTCCGCAATGGGCGAAAGCCTGACGGAGCGACGCCGCGTGAGGGATGAATGCCTTCGGGTTGTAAACCTCTATTAAAAAGGGACGGCTAACTACGTGCCAGCAGCAGCGGTAATACGTAGGTCCCAAGCATTATCCGGTGTTATTAGGCGTAAAGAGTTCTGTAGGCGGTTTTATAAGTTAAGGGTTAAATCCTGGTGCTTAACACCAGAACAGCTTTTAATACTGTAAAACTAGACATATGGAGGGGAAGCTGGAATTTGTGGAGGAGTAGTGAAATGCGTTGATCTCACAAAGAACATCAAAGGCGTAGGCAAGCTTCTGGCCATATTGTGACGCTGAGAGACGAAAGCGTGGGTAGCGAAAAGGATCAATTGGTCCATTCAGTAATCTATTTTATATTAAATAGATGCTGTAAAATTCAACTATATGCTGGAAAATCTGAGTATCTGGTACTAGTTGATTTTGGGTTTTTTTCGGGTCATTATTAACTCGATGCTCAATTTAACTAAAAATGTATCCAGTGCAGACAATCAGCAGGAAACCCCTTTTAACAGGGGGATCCTCAGAGACTACACGTTGAATACTTTTAGAGTAACCTCGAAAAGTTTAGTGATTTTACTATCTTTACTTTATACAGACGGATGTGTTTCTCCACATGGAGTAAGTAGTTGGAGACTATATTTCTCAAATAAATCTTTAGTAGCAATTAATTTATTTATTGATTGTTTAGTTAAGGTTTTTCATGTTCCTTCATCTCGAATTAACGTGAAGATGAGAGATCAGCAAATATATGCTGCAACACTTACATCAAAAGAGATAGGAGAGTACTTAACTCAAAACTTTGGTACATTTCGTACTTTAAGATTTGAAAATGGTACATTTCCAAAAACACATTTACCTGTGCAAGAATTAATTGACGCAGATTTTGCGTCAATATTTTTGAAAGTTGCATTTAGCATGGATGGTTGTGTGAAATTTTATCCTGTTATTGCAAAAGATGGGCGAAGGTGGTTTGAAAGATGTATATCTATTTCATGTCATCATCCTAGACTTAGACGGGATTACTGTCGATTACTTTCATCAGTAGGAGTTGATTCTATAAACATAGAAAAAGATCAGGTTGTAAAAATTAGAAAAAAAGATAATTTGGTCAAATATGCTGAACGAATTAGGTTTATTGATGGATTGGTAGTTACACATAATTCTAAATTGTGGTGTGGGGTAGATAAAAATGAGGTTTTAGATAAGATGATTCAATCTTATAAAAACCGTTAAGACATCTATTTTACCTGCTAATTAGTAAATTACTAAAAGTAATGATATAGTCCGATCTTAGTAGCGATACTAAGAAGTTCAGTGAAAGCTGGGCTCGCCAATTGGGAATACTAATTGGTTTAAAAAATGTTCTACAAACATTTTTAGTAACATAATGTAGATACCCTTGTAGTCCACGCCGTAAACTTTGGATACTGGATTGTCGTTTGCCTTTTAGGCAGGTGACAGTCGAAGCTAACGCGTTAAGTATCCCGCCTGGGAAGTACGATCGCAAGATTAAAACTCAAAGAAATTGACGGGGTTCCGCACAAGCGGTGGAGCGTGTGGTTTAATTCGATGCTAAGCGAAGAACCTCACCCAGGTTTGACATGTTTCTGCAAACCCCTAGAAACAGGGGCTCCTTCGAGGGTGAAACACAGATGTTGCATGGCTAAATGACGATTGGCCCCTCTGCAAGTAATTGCAGTTGAAAAATCGGCTTATAACGGTGAACTCCTAATTGATTTTCGTATTATCTTTGGGTAATATATTTCAATGGACAATACCGTGGGAAGTAATTTAATTTTAACTCCTTTTTTGGCATATAATCTTGGTTTATGGTGCGCTGATGGATATTCGCGTACAAGTTCAGTGGGATTTTGTAATACCAACCTAAAACTTATAAATTCATTCTTAGATTTTTTGAATAAAGTGCTAGGTAAAGATATAAAACTCATAAAATTAAGAATTTATTGTCCAGAAGGAGAAACTCCAGACAAGTTATTAATGCAAAAATTTAAGAGAGAGCAAATTCATTTTGCTAAGCCTAGTAAGTCTAAGTTAGTTGCATATCATCTATATGTAAACGATAGAAACTTATTACGTTGGTTTCAGAGTATGAGAGATTCACGAAACTTATGGATCAATGATAATTTAATAGGATCATTTTTTGCAGGTAGATTTGATGGAGATGGATCTATTAACATAAATCTCAAAAGAGATTGTAGAATTGTTTATGGAAACTATTCCGAGGCTTTTATTGATCAGCAAATTCTAAGTTTGTTTATAACTAGTATTTACTACTATAAAAAAGCTGGAACATATTGTTTATACATTTCAATGAAATCAACACATGATTTTATTGAGATTATTAAACCTTTCTCAGAAAAAATTAAATCTAAATTACCCCGTATCGACTGAAATTTGAGTTTTACTCAAATAGAGATAATAAGTATTCATTATCAATAATAATGAAAATTAAACTTTTATCATACGCCGATCTCCTTAAACTTGCTTTCATCAACTGGTGGATAGTAAATTAAGGATGATGATATAGTCAGTACCAATAGTAATATTGGATTATACGGTCGTCAGCTCGTGCCGTGAGGTCTGAAATAGGACCACTCGCGGCCTTAGTTAGTAATAACTAAAGGAAAAACTTGGCTCATAACGGTGAAACCTAGAAATTGTTTGTATAACATTCGTGTTATCTTATAATTAAGGGCAATACCGTGGGAAGTTGAAAGTAAGTATGAAATATAAACTTTTTAACCCCGTAACGACTGAGCTTTTACATGTTTAAACATTTTAAACATGTAGAAAGTGAGATAGGAATAAATTTACTTTGTAAAGGTAAAAATTCGATCCTATAATACGCCGAGCCCCCTAACTTGTTAGGGGTGATGGTATAGTCTAATTTCACTATAATATTAGTGGATTTTGGAGGTGTACCCTTAAGTGGGATAACGAGCGCAACCCCTATTGTTAGTTGTATCACACTAGCGAGACTGCCTGGGCAACCAGGAGGAAGGTGGGGATGACGTCAAGTCGGCATGGCTCTTACGCCTGGGGCTACACACGCGCTACAATGGCCGGTACAACGGGCTGCAACATGGCGACATGAAGCTAATCCCTTAAAGCCGGTCTCAGTTCGGATTGAAGTCTGCAACTCGACTTCATGAAGTTGGAATCGCTAGTAATCGCAGGTCAGCTATACTGCGGTGAATACGTTCTCGGAACTTGTACACACCGCC
>Ga0114931_10003298_pt1 | contig 20458 bp, 16 predicted proteins | sample 2SBtaG_FD_89579 | JGI IMG/M metagenome (GOLD analysis project Ga0114931, IMG submission 89579) | Deep subsurface microbial communities from Kolumbo volcano to uncover new lineages of life (NeLLi) - 2SBTROV14_V59a metaG | ecosystem: Environmental > Aquatic > Marine > Volcanic | place: Kolumbo...
AAAACCATCCTTCAGATAGCCATTGGCTCTCCGGATCATACGACGCTGGTGGCGGCTGTTAAAGCGGCTCAAATGGAAAATGTGCTTGCCAACAGTGGTCCTTTGACCGTTTTCGCACCGACTAATGCTGCGTTTGAAAAGCTGCCGAAAGGTACGTTGGATGAGCTCCTTAAACCTGAAAATAAGGCTAAGCTATCACGAATCATAACAAATCATGCGGCGCCCGGGACATATGAAGGTGATGGACTGAAAGATGGCATGAAACTTTTTATGGCCACAGGTGTGTATTTACCGGTCACGAACAAGGATGGTAAAATTGAGATTGATGGACATCCTATTCTGGCAACGATCCACGCCTCAAATGGGGTAGTTCATGTGATTGACGGACTGCTACTGCCTCCGGAAAAATAGATTTAATGTCACCGGCAGTTGCTATCGTTAATCTTTGCTTTTGAGAACAATTTATTAGAATTATTAGATAACTTTGTTTATTAGTTAATACAAACACTATGAATGAAGGCACAGTAAAATTCTTTAACAGGTCAAAAGGGTATGGCTTTATTAAGGACAATGAGGATGATAAAGAGTATTTCGTCCACGTTTCAGGTCTCCTTGATGAAAACATAAAGGAAGATGATAAAGTAACTTTTGAACTTCAGGAAGGAAGAAAGGGATTAAACGCTGTTAATGTAAAAATTGTTGAATAATTGTTACGTTAGACTACGTCATTAATCTGTAGCCTCACATATAAAATGTGAGGCTTTTTTGTAGATATTAGTTGTTTATTTGTGCAAAAAGTCAGGAAATGATGTTAAGAACAGTGGTTGTAGTAGTTCTGGTGGTTTTACTGGGGGCCATTATTTATTTTGTCTTTGCGATCATCCCTTCCGGTGAAAAGGAGGTACTGAAAAAATTACAAAAAGCAGGCATTCACCTGGAAGATCATTGGTTGGAATATCACGATTCTTTAAAAATCCATTACAAAGTTCTGGGAGATATTTCTTTACCAAAAGTGGTTTTGGTTCATGGGTCGCCAGGAGATTGGTCTGCCTGGGTTAACTTATATCTGGATTCTGCTTTATGTTCCGGCCATTGTCTGATTGGCGTTGATCGGGCTGGTTATGGCGGAACAACGGTGCCGGCACTTACTTCACTGTCCGATCAGGCCGATGTTGTTTGGCAGGTAGTGGCAGAGCTGTCCCCGGGGTCCCCTGTAATTATAGTAGGACACTCCTATGGAGGAGCTGTGGTAGAGCAATTGTTGCTTGACCATCCTTATGCATTCGATAAGGGAATACTGGTTGCACCTACGCTCAGTCCAAAACTTATGTCGCCCAGATGGTATAATAAATTTGCTGCTATACGAATAATTAACCGGCTTATCCCCAGGGATTTGAGGCATAGTAACATTGAGATGATTGGCTTACCGGCCGGACTTCGACAGAATGAGCCCCGCCTGGACGAAATTCAGGTACCCATCACATACATTCAGGGGGGAAAGGACATGCTTGTCCCTTATCAAACCGTTGATTATTTTAAAAAATATAAACCCGAAGGCGTAACCTATGTTCTGGTCGATTCCATGAATCATTTTACTCCCTGGTCACATCCTCAACTGATCATTGATGCAATCAACAGTTCAGCTTCATCCATTGGTAAACTTAAATCTGTTGAGTGACAATGATCATAGTTCAAAAGTTAATCCTGTATTAGTATTACATAATGAACATTTTCGACAAAAAGGCCGGCGTTTGGGATGAGGATCCTGAACGCGTCGCTCGTGCACAACGATGCGCTGACAGGTTGGTCGATTTAATTGAAATGAAACAAGTTACCCGAGCCATGGAGTATGGGAGTGGTACCGGACTGCTAAGTTTTGCCCTCATGGACAGGATTAAGGACATTATCTTGATGGATGAATCGGAAAAAATGACCGAGCAAGCGCTGATGAAATGTAGATCCGGGAACATCAAGCATATCAGGCCTATCCAAATAAACCTGCTTGAAGATTCATTTGATGGGCCTAAGTTTGATCTTATTTATACATTGCTCACTCTTCATCATGTGCAGGATGTAAGCCATTTACTGGGTAGGTTTTCAGCCCTTATGAATGTGGGCGGACAGCTTGCCATCATCGACCTGGAACATGAAGACGGTAGCTTTCACGATCATAGTCAGTATGTTCACCGGGGATTTAAGCAGTCTGAACTTGAAAATCTTCTAGATGACGCAGGTATTCATCCCTGGCATTATGAAGTTGCTTTTACCATCAAGAAGTCTCTGGACGGTGATTCAAAAGAATTCCCGGCATTCTTAATGATGGCTAAAAAGGTTATTTAACACATCGTGCACGGTAGGTTACTACCTTTACAGGATACTTAGAGGGCTTAACTCCACGCTGGATATCCGAAACGATCTTTTCGGCAAGCTCACGATCCTGCAACTTCATCAGTGCAAGCTGCCCGCTAAAATCAGGCACATAATTTTTTCGAAGCCACTTGCTTGCATGTTTTACCAGGCGCCTGTATTTTGCCGACTTCACACAACAAGTGATCATGATAGGTTTATCGCTGATCAGCCGGTGCATGGTCCCATCAATTTTCGCTTCCGTATCAATCCAAACATACCAAACGTCAGGAGATGGCTGATCGTCCGTTTGAGCACGGGCCATCAAGCTTAAACTCAAGTATCCCATTAATAAAACCATACGCAGGATCAATCCTCTGCTATTAATCAAGACGTTCATTTTTTTACGACTGAATGCGGAATATGGAGGCTGTAAACAATAATGATTTTGTAAATAATAGGTAGATTTCATCTCAATCGAAACCAAGTTAGCTAGCTTGTAGATATACAACTAATGAAAATCATAAAAAGTTTGATAAATTTCAACTTTATTACGTTTCTTAATATCAGTTCATGTTATGGCCAAGCAGTATATCGATTTAGATCATCTTAGTTTTCTGGTTTTTGATGTTCATAAAATTGAGTCCTTATTAGCCCACTCTTACTTTGGTGATTTCGATCGTGAGATGTTGGAGATGATGATGAAGTCAGCTCTTGACTTTGCTGACCGTGAGCTCAAACCCTACCTGGAAGAAATGGATAAGAAAGGGGCCAGGTACGAAGACGGTATAGTTCATGTTCATCCCCAGGTAAAAAAGGTGCTTTCCGGGCTTGGGAAGCTTGGCATTTTGAATGCCACTCTTCCGATTGAGCACGGCGGCATGCAATTGCCCCATATGGTCCATTATGCTAATAGCCTAATCTACACCGCTGCTAACAATGGATGTATTGGATTTAGTATGTTAACCGCCGGCGCAGCTAAGTTGATCGTATCCTTTGGATCAGATGAACTGAAAAGAACATACGCAGATAAAATGTATGAGGGTATTTGGCAGGGAACCATGGCCATGACAGAGCCTCAGGCAGGTAGTTCCTTATCCGATATTACAACGAAGGCCGTTCGCAAATCAGATGGTACCTATAGCATTTCGGGTCAGAAGATATTTATATCCGGGGGTGATTATTCGGATTCCGAGAATGTAGTTCACCTTATGCTGGCCAGAATTCCCGGGGCGCCCGCAGGAGTCAAGGGAATCTCCTTATTTGTAGTACCCAAGAAGCGGGTTGAATCCAACGTCCTGATAAACAACGATGTGGTTACCGCAGGCATATTTCATAAAATGGGGCAACATAGCTACGTAACCACGCATCTGTTGCTGGGTGAGCATGACGATTGTACCGGGTACCTGGTGGGTGAAGAGCATCATGGACTATCATATATGTTCCAAATGATGAATGCAGCTCGAATTGAAGTAGGCCTGACCGGAACAGCCATTGCTTCAGCGGCTTATTTTGCTTCACTTGAGTATGCAAAGGAGAGACGGCAGGGAAGGCACCCAGATTCGAAGGACCCTTCGGAAAGCCCTGTCAGGATAATTGAGCATGCGGATATACGAAGAATGTTGCTATTGCAAAAAGCATTTGTGGAAGGAACCTCAAGTCTGATCGTTCAATGTGCATATTATATAGACATGACAAGGGTCTCAAGCGGTGAAGAAAAGGAAAAATATTCATTACTACTTGATATTCTGACCCCGGTGGTAAAGGCCTATCCTACAGAATTAGGCATTGTCTCTGTTTCCAATGGTCTTCAGTGCCTGGGTGGTTATGGATACTGCCAGGATTTTCCTTTGGAACAGCTCTATCGGGATATCCGGATCACCACCCTTTATGAAGGAACAACTGGTATTCAGTCCTTGGACTTGCTTAGTCGGAAGTTCACCATGAAGAATGGTAAGGCAGCAAAACTCTTGTTTGATGAAATAAACAAGACCCTGAACCTATGTAGTGAAATTGAATTGTTGGACCCGCTGCTAACGAAGTACAATCTGGCCCTGGATAAATATGTTAAGGTAGTTGAACATCTTAAAAAGCTGGCCTTGAGTGGCGATATTAAGGGCTACCTGGCTGATGCAACTCTTTTTATGGAGCTCACCGGTCTATTGTTACTGGGATGGCAGTGGCTTAAACAAGGCCTGGCTGTGTCAGATACGGAATATAATCCTGCGTATCATTCAATTAAGGAAGGGAAAATCCAAACAATGAAGTATTTTTTCACCTATGAACTTCCTAAAATCAACTCATTGTGCCAAATTCTGATCAACAATGAGCGTATTACCCTCAAAGGAGAAAACGATATATTCTTATAAAACATTTCTGAGGTCACTTTTTCCCGGATTTGTTGTCTTTTTCATGCTGGCAATTATGGCGGGATGCAGTAAGAATACTAAAAAGTTATTCAGAAAAAAGTCGCTACAACAGTCTGGTCTTACCTATTCATTGGTGATGAAGCATGATTTTGATATTAAATTCTCTCAGCCGGGTCTTGTTGACACCATTCTGCTGAAATACCTTGGGGCTGGTGGATATTTTATCGAACACGGATCGTCGGCGATTATTATTGATCCATTTTTCTCTCCATACGGCATGATCAGATTAGGGTTGTTCAACATAAAGACCAAAATCGACAATGTGCATAAGGGACTTGCTGATATTTCGCAGGATGTCAGGGATAAAGTCCATTCTATTTTTATCACCCATGCTCATTACGATCATCTGCTGGACGCTCCATATGTATTCAATCACTATATGGATTCATCTATGAATGGGAATAAGATCTATGGTAACTCTTCGGTAAAAACCCGGGCCGGACAGGTTGTGAGAGAAGGGGAGGTTGAAGATATTACCAGCAAAGTTTGCACGCCCGATCTCCCGGGTAAGTGGATTTCCCTGGACCACGGCCGTATGCGGGTCATGCCCATCCGGACACGTCATGCCCCTCATCTCAAAAGACCCTTTCCGGTCAGTTTATATAGGGGAGAGGCCAAACCTATTCGCAGGTACCGAACTGATACATCTTCAACACATGTGACGAGATGGAAAGGCGGATGTACATTCGGGTACCTGATCGATTTTCTTGACCAGGACTCCATTATCTTCAGGATATATTTACTTACTTCAGCCTCGTCTCCTCCGGACGGCTTCGTTCCGTCGTCCATATTGCGTCAGCATGAAGTGAACCTGGCCATTATCGGTGCAGCATCTGCCTTGAATGTCAAGGATTATCCTGAAGGGATTATCCAGCTATTTGAACCACAAAAAATCATATTGGCCCATTGGGAGGATCTGTTCAAGCCTTATTTGGTAAAAGACCCGTCTCTGATCAGAGCGACCAATTTTAAAAAACTACTGCCCCGGATCAACAAGGTATTTCCCTGGACATCTCAGGGTAATCAAAATGTCTTTATGCCGGAGCCAGGCGTTAAAATCAGGCTGATACCAGGACCTTCTGGCTAGCCACATTTGCTTTTGATGACTCTTAATAACGTATTCGTGTTTATCCGGCTTGGTTTTGAACTGCTAATCCATGATTTTTACCCATCATAAGAGAGCCTATGAAAAAAGAAGTTTATTATTCGGATTATCTCCAATTGGAGAAAATTTTAAGCTCTCAGCAACCGGAAAGCGGTCTTACCGGTAGTGCAGCACATGATGAAATGCTGTTTATCATTGTTCACCAGACCTATGAGTTATGGTTCAAACAGCTATGTCATGAGCTCAAGTCAGTGGTTGCTATTCTTAGTAAGGAAGAAGTCAGTGATAACTCACCAGATATTTTCATCGTTGTTCATCGGCTGAAAAGGGTATCGTCTATTTGGGATCTGGCCATCCATCAGGTAGGTGTCATCGAAACAATGACCCCGCTTGATTTTCTTGACTTCAGGGAACAACTGCGTCCCGCCTCAGGCTTTCAAAGTTTTCAATTTAAAGCATTGGAGGCCATGATGGGCCTTAAATTTGATGAAAGACATGGTCAGGAATTTTACCGACGCCATTTAAGGGCCGAGCACCAGGAGATGATCGCGAAGGTGGAATCGCGACCTTCTTTGTTAGAGCTCACGGTCAACTGGCTGGAAAGAATGCCTTATTTTGAGAAAAAATACTGGACGCAAAGTTCATATGGCAGTGGCAGTGAGAGTCATGAGCACCCTTTCTGGGTTGAATATAAAGCAGCGTATAACACCACTTTGTCAACTGAAGATAAACAGGCACTCCAAGCCTTCAACCAGGTATTTTTTAACCTGGAAAATTCCGAAAGACGATTCAGTGATTCAGCCTGTCGGGCAGCTTTGTTTATCATGGCTTACAGGGATTATCCTCTATTACAAATTCCCTTTCAGTTATTGGATACACTGATTACCATTGATGAACAAATGGCCACCTGGCGTGCCCGGCATATATCAATGGTGAAGCGTATGATTGGATCAAGGGCAGGTACCGGCGGCAGCACAGGTGCAGCATATTTAAAGGAATCGCGGGACCGGCATCTGGTTTATTCTGAGCTGGCTGAGATCAGTTCTTTTCTTGTTCAAAGGAATAATCTTCCAAAACTTAGTCCTGTGCTGGAGAAAAAACTTGGATTTACTGCGGCAGCCACAATCTGAGCTTAGAAAATAAAAGAATTCGAAGTACCTTAGTTTTATGATGCGTCTTTACAAATCCTTGGAGTTACTGCTGGCTGTAGTTTTGATATTTTCGGCATGCCATGAATCCACTCAGGAAGAAATGTCACCCCTGGAGCAACAACTAATGGCCTCAAGAATTACTTTGCCGAATGGTTGGTCCCTGACCCCACCATCGATGAGTGTACCTCTAGGGGACCTACCTTTGAACATGCGCCGATCCCCTTCTGGTAAATATCTGGCGGTCACCAATAATGGGTATGGCAAGCATACAGTGATGCTTTTTCAGTTAGTCGCAGACCAGCCTCCTACATTGATCTCAAAGCTGGAAGTTCCTAAAGCCTGGTATGGGTTATGTTTTACCTCCGATGATCAGACTTTGTTTTTATCAGGAGGAAATGATAATTTGATCCGATCGTTTCATGTGGGAGAAGAAGGTTTGGTCGAAAAAGACTCCATTAAATTAGGTGATCCATGGCCTGTTAAGATTGGGCCTGCAGGAATGGCCATAGACGATAAATCTTCCCGGCTGTTTGTAGTTACTAAGGAAGATAATTCACTTTATGTCTGTGATCTTAATAGCTACGAGGTGGCTAACAGGATATCCCTTCCGGCTGAGGCTTATGATTGTATAGTTAACAGCGCTAAAAATGAATTGTATATTTCTTTGTGGGGAGGGCATGCTGTAACCATTATGGATACCAGGACCATGACGATGAAAGCATCGGTGACAGTTGAAGGTCACCCAAACGCTATGGCCTTTGCAGAAAAGAATAATACGTTATATGTGGCTAATGCAAACAGCAATTCTGTTTCTGTGGTTGATTTAACGAACAAGAAAGTGTTGGAACATATTTCCACTTCGCTTCATCCTGATGATCCCACTGGGAGCACGCCCAATGCCCTTGCCTTATCCCAGGACAACAACACACTGTTTATTGCGAATGCGGATAATAATGACCTGGTGGTGTTCGATGTTAGTAATCCTGGTCAAAGTGTTTCCAAAGGAATGATTCCAACGGGATGGTATCCTACGGCAATTGTTGTTGATTCGACCCGGATCCTAGTAGCTAATGGTAAGGGAGAGGGTTCTATGGCCAACCCTAAGGGACCAAATCCCTACATTAAAACGGGTGACTCTACTCAGTATATTGGTCGACTCTTAACCGGTTCTTTATCTGTTTTCCCGATGCCTACACCTTCTGAGCTGGCTGTTTATACAAAGGTGGCATACCAAAACTTCCCTGGTGGTTCAACTATGGCTGATTCCTTGTCATTGGCTACCAACCCTATTCCAAGTAGGGAAAATAGCAGTTCACCGATTAAATATGTCTTTTATGTTATTAAAGAAAATCGGACTTATGATCAGGTCTTTGGAGACATACCGAATGGAAATGGTGATTCGTCGCTGTGCCTGTTCCCAAGGTATGTAAGCCCGAATCATCATAAGCTTGCAGATGAGTTTGTCCTCTTTGATAACTTCTATGTTGATGCAGAGGTAAGTGCGGATGGTCATAACTGGTCAATGGCTGCCTATGCTACGGATTATACGGAGAAAACCTGGCCAACTTACTATGGGGATAGGGGAGGCCAATATGAATTTGAAGGAGGAAGAGAAATTGTGTATCCTGAAAGAGGATATATATGGAATTATTGTAAAAGGGCTGGTGTATCCTATCGGTCTTATGGAGAATTCGTTTATAAGGGGCAAGCCACTGTAGATGTACTTAATGGCCATATCGACCATGATTTCCCCGGGTTTGATATGGACATTATGGATACGTTGAGATTTTTCCGCTGGGCCCACGACTTTGATTCATTATTGGCCATTGACGCCGTCCCACAATTTAGTACCATACGATTAAGTAGCGACCATACCAGTGGGGCAAGTTTGAATAAGCCTACCCCCAGAGCTTATGTTGCTGATAATGACCTGGGCTTGGGCAGACTGGTTGATCATATAACCCATAGCAAAATATGGGACCGCTCAGCCATATTTGTATTAGAGGACGACGCTCAGAACGGTCCGGACCATGTGGATGCCCATAGATCAGTGCTGCTGGTTATTAGTCCATATATAAAGCGCAGTTATGTTGACCATACCATGTATTCGACTGCCTCAATCCTTCGTACCATGGAATTGATACTTGGTCTCCCACCCATGAGCCAGTACGATGCCCGAGCTACACCTCTCTATGCTGCGTTTGCATCTGAGCCCACTCTGACGCCTTTTATTGCGCTGTCAAATTCGTATCCATTGGATGAGCTCAATACCCGGGAGAATGAGCTTTCCAGGCGGTCGAAAACATTTGACTTCCGCAAGGAAGATGCTGCCCCTGACATTGCGTTTAATGAAGTCATTTGGAAATCAGTAAAGGGAATAGATAGCGAGATGCCTGCTCCAAGAAGAGCAGCTTTTCTCAAAGAATCGGATGATGATTAAAGACACCCCTGTCCACTCATCATCTATTCTTTGCTAATAGCAAAACAAATTCTTAGTTTTTGCCTTTTTTGACCCAATACGCTCAATTGTTTATGCACAGCTTAAAGATAAGTTTAGCCTTTCTCTTCATTTCATCATTCACCTACGCTCAGTTTTTGACCGAACAGGATTTCAAACAGCTTCATCTTCGAAATATTGGACCGGCGGGGATGAGTGGTCGCGTTACCTCAATAGATGTAGTGGAGGCAGATCCTTCAATTATTTACATTGGAGCGGCATCCGGAGGCGTTTGGAAAACCACCAATGCGGGTGATACCTGGAAACCCATTTTTGAACACGAAAAGGTGGCATCCGTAGGTGCCATCGCCATTGACCAGCGCCATCCTGATGTTATATGGGTTGGAACAGGAGAGGGGAATCCCAGGAACAGTGCCAATGGAGGCTTTGGGATTTATAAGTCATTGGATGGAGGAAGAACATGGAAATCGATGGGTCTTGAAAAAACCAGGGTAATTCACCGGATAATTATAAATCCGGATAATCCAGATCATGTTGTGGTAGCTGCCCAGGGCTCGCAATGGGGTAGTGGAGTTGACAGGGGAATTTATATAACCATTGACGGAGGTGTACACTGGAGAAAAACATTGTTTATCAATAAACGAACCGGAGCGTCAGATCTCGTTGTTGATCCTTCTAACCCAAATAAACTGTTTGCGGGGATGTGGGAGTTCAGGCGCTGGCCATGGTTCTTCAAATCAGGCGGTGAGGGATCAGGTCTATACCGCTCAATTGATGGGGGTTTAACCTGGACAAAAATCACCCATGATGATGGGCTTCCTGAAGGTGAATTAGGGAGAATTGGGTTGGCTATCGCCAACTCTCACCCCAATCGGGTTTATGCCTATATTGAATCAAAAAATAATGCAATTTTTCGATCGGATGACGGTGGATATCATTGGAAACAGGTCTCAAAAAATAAGGATAAAAACATAGGGGGCCGTCCTTTTTATTATGCGGATCTTTACGTAGATACCGAGAACGAAGATCGGGTGTACAGTATTGCAACGGAGGTTACCTATAGCGAGGATGCCGGACGAACCTGGCAGGTTTATGTGCCGGGAAACCGCGTACACACCGACCATCATGCATGGTGGAGCCATCCACAAGACCATAACTTTATTATCCTGGGGCATGATGGAGGCCTTACAATAACTCATGACAGGGGAAAACATTGGCGTTTCATCGACAATCTACCATTGGGTCAGTTTTATCATGTTCGTGTTGACAATGACCTGCCATATCATGTGTATGGAGGATTACAGGATAACGGATCATGGAGGGGGCCGTCTGAGGTATGGTTCAAGGGAGGAATCCGAAACATGTACTGGCAGCGATTGAGTGTGGGTGACGGATTTGATATGGTACCCGATCCCCTGGATAACCGGTTTGGCTGGTCCATGGGTCAGGCCGGTACCCTATACCGCTACGATGTAGTTTCGGGTCAGTTGTTAATGTCTAAGCCGGTACATCCTGAAGGAATTCCTCTTCGATATAATTGGAATGCGGGGATAGCCGTGGACCCATTTGATAAAAAATCGGTGTACTATGGCAGTCAATTTTTAATGAAAAGTAATGATTATGGTAAAAGCTGGACTCCCATATCTCCGGATTTAACCACCAACGATCCTGCAAAGCAAAAACAGTTAGAAAGTGGAGGACTGACTTATGATGCAACCGGAGCTGAAAATTATACTACCATCATCGCCATTGCTCCAAGTCCTGTTAAGAAAGGCATTATTTGGGTGGGAACTGATGACGGGAATGTACAACTTACCAAAGATGGAGGTGGATCATGGCTGAAAGTGAGTGACAATATAAAAGGGGTACCCCGGGGAACATGGGTACCGCACATCGTAGCCTCGACATATGCCGCGGGGGAGGCCTTCGTTGTTTTTGATGATCACCGTAGAGACAACTGGACTCCGTATGTATTTAAGACCTCGGATTATGGGAATTCCTGGATACGGATTGTTGACGATGCTGATGTCTGGGGATTTACTCAGTCATTCGTTAAGGACCCTGTGGCGCCCAACCTGTACTTCACGGGTGCTGAAGATGGGCTTTATTTCAGCCTTGATGCGGGCAATCATTGGCAAAAATGGAAAGGTAACTTTCCTACTGTACCTGTATCCGATCTGGCCATCCATCCCCGAACAGGAGATTTGATCATAGCAACATTTGGCAGGGCCTTTTGGATTCTGGATGACCTTCAACCCCTGAGAGAAATGTCTTTGGAAGGTAACACTCATGTTGGTTCAAGAACCATTCATATTTTTAAACCGTCAACCGCTTATCTGGTTAACAGGGGAGAGTCATTCGGATACCGGAAGGGTAAGGTCGGTGATGCGCTGTTTGAAGGTGAAAACAGAGCAGAAGGTGCAATTATTACCTATTCTTTGAACTATGCATTAGAATCTGGCCCTAAAAAAATCAATAAAAATCCTTTGGAAGATAGCGTCAGAATTTTGATCAGGTCGGGTCTGGGCGACACCATCAGGACCATGTTTAAAACTCCGAGGAAAGGAATTACCCGTTTTACTTGGAAACTTAATAAGGATAAATTGAGATTTCCAGGACAGAAAAAGGCTCTGGAAAACAAGCCTCCTAAAGGCGGAGATCCAGTGATGCCAGGTGAATATACTGTACATGTAACTTACATGGAGAACACCGATTCAGCTACTATTCATGTGCTTCCCGACCCCAGAATTACGATTTCGAAGGAGGAAATGAAGACCAAAGAAGTAGCCATTGAATCGTTCGAAAAACAGGTAAAGCAAGTAACGCTCAGCCTGGATCTTTTGCAGGATGTTCGGAATAAACTAAAATACCTGGAAAAGAAATTGGATAAAGGTGACTCTGCTCAATATCTGTTGATAAAAAAGGGAAAAGCGATGATCAACTCAATCGGGTCTTTAATTTCTGTCGTTCTTCCACCTGATAGTATCCAGGGCATATATAGAGACCCTTCGCTGTTAGTATCAAAATTACGGACCGTCCGCTTTTATCTGGGTTCTCCTCTTGTAGCCCTTACACCCAATCAGCAATTGGAGATAGATGACCTGAATGAATCAATCAACTCTTATCTGGAGAAATACAATGCGTTTATTGCAAATTCCTTTAGTCCGTATGAAAATGAGCTCAAGAATCACTTTTCCTATTTCGCTAAAGACCCGTCACTATTTAAGATCAAATGAATAAGATAAAAATGAAAAAGTTTTTTAGTTTCTCTTTACTGCTGTTGATGGCAAGTACAGGTTTTCCTCAACAGATAAAAGCCCTTGTTGGCGGTACGTTGATTGATGGTTTTGGGAGTACGCCTGTCAGGAATAGTGTAATTATTATTGAGGGCGAAAGAGTTAAAAAGGTGGGCACCATAAAGACTTTACCTGTCCCAGCCGGCGCCGAGGTAATTTCTACAGAGGGAATGAGCATTCTCCCAGGTCTGTGGGATATGCATGTGCACCTGATGATCGATGGCCATAGTGATTATTCCCATTGGGATAAGACCTATCCAGATCTTTTAGAGAAGGTGATTATGCCGGCTTCTGCTCATCAATTATTACTGGCGGGGGTTACCAGTGCACGTGATCTGGGTGGTCCGCTGGAAGCGAGTATTCAAGTAAGGGATGCTATCAATGCAGGGAAGATTCCCGGCCCTACAATGTATATGTCAGGTCCATTTATTCAGCATCAACCATACCCCGGCACAGAAGCGTTTCGTTGGGGAGTGAATGGCGAAAAAGATGCCCGGGAGAAGGTACAGCGACTCGCGCGTGCCGGTGTTGATCTGATCAAGTTGATCGATCAGGACCAAATGACCATGGGAGAGGTACGGGCTGTTGTGGATGAAGCTCATAAGCATCAGTTGACGGTTGTTGCTCACAGTCATCGGCCGGAAGAGATCAGACGTGGGCTCCTCGCAGGGGTTGATTGTTTTGAACACACTGGTCTCTCGTCGGCACCGGAATATCCACCTGATGTGATGAATATGCTAAAAGAAAGGACTGCCCAGATGAATAAAGGTCCGTTTTTCTGGACACCTACAGTGTCCGTGCTATATAATTATGAATATCTACGAGATAATCCTGAAAGTCTTGATAATGATTCCTGGCATCTCGATCTTCCAGATTCCATTGTGATGGATATCAAACAGTCCATTGCCCATCCTGAAAGATTGCCCTACTTTCAGATCACTCCTTCACGACGTCCTACTCTTGAAACCAAGGTCAACCAGGTAAAAAATGCCGGCGCGGTGTTGCTTGTAGGTACCGACAGTGGCATCCCAATGAATTTTCACTCCCAGTCTACCTGGCAGGAAATGGATGTTTGGGTAAACGAATTTGGATTTGATCCTATGTACACGATCAAAGCTGCAACTTACTGGCCTTCGGTACTCATGAAGGTTGATGATCAGGTGGGGACGATCAGTGAAGGCAAATATGCCGATATCATTGCCGTGAAAGGCGATGTACTACGCTACATCGACCTTCTTCAGGATGTGGACCTTGTTATCAAACATGGTCATCGATTTAAATGATATCTAATTTCCTTAAAATCCTAATTGGGATTAGGAACGGGGTATATTCTCTAGCATCTCCTTCACCGTCGCACGCTGGTGATAGTCGGGATTGAACTGGCGATAGACAATTTTTCCTGAGCGATCTATGATGTAAGTAGCCGGTACAGGGAGTTTGGCTTCATCCTGATCATTGTTTATGGCAATGTCCGCTTTCAGTCCATTCCTTATTCTGTTTTGATAATCTTCGGTTACCGAAAACGTGACATCATAATCGTTCATAATATTTTCACTACCCGAAGAAACAATGATGAATTTCGCCCCGGTATTGCTTGCCGTCTTATGCGCATTGTCCGCAGTTTCAGGAGTTACCGCCACTACCTTAGCCCCTGTAGCCAGAATTTGTTGCAGAGAGTCTTGTAAATTACTCAAATAACGATTGCACACCGGGCACCAAACGCCACGGTAGAATATCAAAACCACCGGGCCTTCTTTGAGCATTTCCTTTAAATGCACAGGATGATTATCGATGTCTTTGGTATTAAAATCAGGCGCGGTACGTCCAACTTCTATACCTTTTGGTTGATTGCCGTTAGCATCAATGCCAAAACGAGCTAACATTTGTTGATCTTGAGCTTGCATGACGAGAGGAATAAAAAAAAGAAACAGTATAACTAGGGTAGGTCTCATACAATAACAATTTTATAATTTTGTAAAGTTAAAACGTTTCAAGATGAACAAAAGTTCTTTTATCTAATCCATATTCAGGATTGGAAAAAAAATATTTCGAAAAATAAATATGTATTCGAATCAAAGTAGTAATCTTGAAACTAATGGATCGAAGATGGCGTTAATGCAGTAGATTGTTAGTTAGCAAACCTTATCATTTGAAAGACAACATAATCGGTTTTTATGAACAAACCAGGTTAAGAAGTCTGTCGTTGTGTGAGCCTCTTGAAATTGAAGATTATGTACCACAACCTGTTGTTTATGTAAGTCCGGCTAAGTGGCACCTGGCCCATACCACCTGGTTTTTTGAAGAATTTGTTTTAAAACCATTTGACAAATCCTATAAACTTTTTCAGGAAAGCTTCTGCTTCTTGTTTAATAGCTACTACAATGCTGTGGGTACCCGGGTAAGCAGGCATCAGCGTGGAGATTTGACCCGACCTACGGTTCAAGAGATATATGCTTACCGTCAACATGTTGATGACGCCATGCATCGATTTATGAGTCATGGGGAGCTGGGGCAGCACATTCTAAATCTAATAGAGTTGGGATTGAACCATGAGCATCAGCATCAGGAGTTGCTAATCACGGATATAAAGTACGTTCTTGGTCAAAACCCACTTTTCCCGGTATACAAGAAAGGATATAATTTGACCAATCAGAATAATTTTTGTGAGGGTTTTTTAAAAGTGAAAGAAGGCTTGGTTGATATTGGTTATGGTGGTGACAATTTTTGTTATGATAATGAACTTGGACAACATACTGTTTATCTTCAGGAATTTGAGATAAGTAAAGCCTTGGTAACTAATGCGGAATATCTGGAGTTTATTGAGGCCGGTGGTTACCTAAAAAGTGAATTTTGGTTGGACGATGGTTGGACTTGGGTACAATCGTCAGAAGTACACTCTCCCATGTATTGGCATAATAAAAATGGAAGTTGGTATCATTATTGTCTTTCTGGGTTAGAACCTTTGGCACCGCATGAAATCCTGGCTCATATAAGCTTTTATGAAGCAAATGCATTTGCCACCTGGAAGGGCTATCGTCTTCCAACCGAGTTTGAGTGGGAAGCGGCATCTGAAAGACTAGAGTGGGGTCAGCGATGGGAATGGACTTCGAGCGCCTATCTTCCTTATCCCGGTTTTATAATTCAAGATGGAGCCGTAGGCGAGTATAACGGTAAATTTATGGTCAACCAGATGGTGCTCAGAGGGGCTTCATCCGCTACCAGCCCAGGTCACCAACGTAAAACCTATAGAAACTTTTTTCACCCCCAGTATCAATGGCAGTATTCAGGAATCCGGTTAGCGAAGTAAGTTTAACCACCTTCGCAAATGACGTCGACAAAGGTCTTTCTTCGTCGAACAAATATCTTTCTTCAAAATATTTTTATGATGATGAAGGAAGCAGGCTCTTTCAGCATATTATGGATATGCCCGAATATTACCTGACCCGTTGTGAGATGGAAATTTTTAAGCAACAGGCACACAGCATCTACGAGGCATTGGGATTTAATGAAAAATTCAACATCGTAGAATTAGGTGCCGGCGATGGGGTGAAAACAAAGGAGTTCCTTAGTTGTCTTCACCATTTTGGCGTTCCTTTCACGTTTATCCCGGTCGATATTTCTGAAGGAGCTATTGAGCAGATTACGGAATTAATATCATCGAGCTTACCTTTATTGGATGTAAACCCTAAAGTTGGGGACTACTTTGAAGTCCTGGAAGAAATTGAAAATGAGCAGGGGCAAAATTTGTTCATGCTACTGGGTTCCAATATTGGCAATTATGGACCTGGAGAAGCCCTTTCACTTTTGAGAATGATTTACACGCACATGAAATCCGGTGATATGCTTTTGTTAGGGGTGGATTTAAAAAAAGACCCTGATGTAGTCGCCAGGGCATATCGGGATGAAGGTGAGATTACCAAGGCTTTCAATCTGAACCTGCTTCATCGGATCAATCGTGAACTTGATGCTGATTTTGACCTTGGGAAATTCGATTTTTATAGCCATTATAATCCTCAATCGGGCGAAATAAGGAGTTATCTGATAAGCCTCTGTGAGCAGGTAGTTTCTATCGGCTATTTGAATAAATCCTTTGGCTTTAAATCTCATGAGACCATTTATTCAGAACTGTCCAAGAAGTATGACATTGATGAGATTCAAGACATTGCAGTTAAAGTAGGTTTTGACAATCATGCCTGTTTTACCGACAAAAAAAACTATTTTGCCGATATTTTGTTAAAAAAATAATTATCTATGCCCAGTAACTCATTGATAGTCAATTCAATTTCTGAATACAACCAGGCCGAAGTAATGATCCATCGAGCCAGTCAGTATCTTTCCCTGACAGGTGATACATTGGTTCCCCATGAGCCGGATGATAGTCATACCACTGCTATGTATAATGGCGATACCGGCCTGTTAATGGGACGGCGGTGGACGGTTGAAAATCAGTCATATCAATTAGGGTTGGATATTGAACGGTTTAGTTTGGTGTTGGTTAATGAAAGAGGGGACAATGAACATCTGCTACCTCTTGATGGTAAATCTTCAAATGAAATAAAGGAAAGTTGGATAAACCTGTTAGGGAAAGTTGGTTATCAAGGTGATATCATTAGCACGCTGCATTATGATTTGCCGGAAAGTGAGGCTTATCAATCTGACACGCTTATCAAACCAACAAAGGAGGTATTGAAAAACTGGATGGAAATCCGTTCTCTGGCCAACCAGGCAATGGAGGGTTTGTTGTTGAACTCAGATCAGATATCTGAGATCAACATATGGCCGCACCACTTTGATACTGGAATATACCTGGAATTACACCAATCGAATGGAGAAACCGATCGATCCGTAGGCGCCGGCCTCGCGGTGGCTGACTCCATGATTCCAGGGCCTTATTTTTATATCTATGGCTGGAATAAAGACAAAGAAATTGACTATTCCACGGCTCCTGCATTGGAATCAGGGAGATGGCAGATTAATAGTTGGAAAGGAGCTGTGTTAGCGGTCGATGAAATTTCAACTGTCCATGCTGCTACAGTTTTATCAAACTTTTTTAAAACCACTTATACTTTTTTTGCCAATGCCCTATTACCTTAGACCCATGAAGGATCAACAGTAAGAAAGGGTGTAAATCCATACTTATGGATGTTGATGGCCTAACTTTTAAAATATTCAATAAAACAACATAGCATGAAAGCCATTTGGAATGGACAAGTCTTAGCGGAAAGCAATCAAACGGTGGTAATAGAAAGCAATCATTACTTCCCTCCGGATTCAATTAATAAGAATTTTTTCAAATCATCAGATACACATTCCACCTGTCCATGGAAAGGAGTGGCCTCATATTATTCAATTGAAGTTAATGGTGATACAAACAGTGATGCTGCCTGGTATTATCCCAAGGCTTCCGACCTGGCTAAGGGCATTGAAGGATATATAGCCTTTTGGAAAGGGGTACAGGTGGTTGAATAAATGGGTTTTAGCAAGTTAAATAGTGCTAAAGGGAATATTTTTTCAGACATATCCAATGCCCTCTTCCATCAATTGTTCATAACGCTTATCATCAAATCGATATAGATAAGGCGATTTATTTGACTGACCAGTGGAAAGGGTACCGGTTTTAATAAGTACTTGTAATTTATGAATCTTCTTATGAAAATTTGCCCGGTCAAACTTTTTATTTAGAAGGACTTCATAAAGCAACTGCAGGGATTTCATTGTAAATGTATCGGGAAGTAAACTTTTTCCCAGGGGAAGGTAATTCACTTGTCTGCGAAGCTGCTTTTTCGCTTCTGCTATGATGTCAGGATGATCAAATATCATGGAGGGTAAAGATTGAATTGGGAACCACTGACACTGATCGGTGAATTGATCTGTACAAGCGTTTATTTCTTCCCTGCGGACCAGGGCTAAAAACCCAAGGGTGTAAAACGGCTTTTCAAGCCAAGACGTCACGTCTTCAGGAAAGTTAATTGTCTTCAATAGTTCATCAAGCTGTTTTTCATCTCTTCGATTGGCCTTGCCAAATAATTGAAACTGTTCGAGAAACAGATGTTTCAGGCCTGTTCGCTCCAAAAGAATACGCCTGGCCGCTTGATCAACATCTTCATTTTTTTTAATAAATCCACCTGGCAAGGACCAAAAGTCTGAATTTTTCCATCGCAACAACAATACCTCTAATTCTTCATTGTGAAAACATATTAATACAGAATCGATAGATAATGTGGGTAGGTAATCAGCTATGTTCATTTAAAGAACTGGTTAAAATTTGTCAATAAACAAAGATAATATTAATGTGTACTTTGAACACAATATAATTAACTATAAGTTTGTAATTAAATATACCTGATGAAAAAAATTCTCAAAATTGCCGGATTCATCCTTTTGGCAATAGTTTTTGTGCTTTTGATCGTAATTATCGTTTTTGAAGTTCGCTGGGACATGCAATCTCAGGCAAATATGGACCTGCTGGGACAAGAAGCCCCTGACCGGGATGTTGGCGGTTTCAGGTTTCGCGACTTAAACAAAAACGGTGAATTGGACACGTATGAAGATTCAAGAGCCCCTCTGGAACAAAGGGTAGAGGACTTGCTATCAAAGATGACTCTGGAGGAGAAAGCAGGTACCATGTTTATAACCATGATAGGCATGAATGAAGAGGGTAAGATTTTGGATAAACCCCTTCTTTCGAATCCCCTGACTTTCATTTTGAAGCCAACCTCCGAGATGATTGCTAAATTAAAGATGAATAGTTTTAATATCATCCAGTCTTATCCTGCGGACCAAATGGCTAGATGGAGTAACACTATTCAAAAGCTTGGGGAACGGACAAGACTTGGCATTCCTATTACCATTGCCTCAGATCCACGTAATGGGATTGAGAACAATCCGGGAGCCAATCTCCGGGCGAACCAGTTTTCTTATTGGCCCAGTGCATTGGGTCTGGCAGCCACCCGAGATACTGTTTTGGTGCGAAAATTTGCCGATATAGCCCGGCAGGAATATATGGCCGTAGGTATTCGACTGGCGTTACATCCAATGGCTGATTTGGCCACAGAGCCCCGATGGGGAAGAATTAATGGGACATTTGGCGAGGATGCAAACGTATCGGCAGCCATGACGAAGGCCTATGTTCTTGGTTTTCAGGGCGATAGTCTGGGTACGTTTAGCGTGGCATGTATGTCCAAGCATTTTTCAGGAGGAGGCCCGCAAAAGGATGGGGAAGATGCCCACTTTCCTTATGGTAAGGAACAGGTTTATCCGGGTCATAATTTCGATTATCACCTCATTCCTTTTGAGAAAGGGGCTTTTGCGGCCCATACAGCCCAAATAATGCCGTATTATGGTATCCCCATGGACGTCACAAGTGAAAACGTGGGTTTCTCTTTTAACAAGGACATTATTACCGGTTTGCTTCGGAATAAGTATAATTTTCAAGGAGTAATTTGTACCGATTGGAATATCATTACACAAGGTGGCCTGGGAGAACCTAAGGCCTGGGGGGTAGAGACACTTACTCCCATAGCGCGTGTAAAAAAGGCATTGGATGCCGGGGTCGACCAGTTTGGAGGTGAAACCGCCGTGGATTTGATCATTGAGTTGGTAAAATCAGGGCAAATATCTGAATCAAGAATTGATAAATCTGTCCAACGCATTCTGAAAGACAAATTCCGACT
>Ga0114931_10003299_pt1 | contig 20456 bp, 16 predicted proteins | sample 2SBtaG_FD_89579 | JGI IMG/M metagenome (GOLD analysis project Ga0114931, IMG submission 89579) | Deep subsurface microbial communities from Kolumbo volcano to uncover new lineages of life (NeLLi) - 2SBTROV14_V59a metaG | ecosystem: Environmental > Aquatic > Marine > Volcanic | place: Kolumbo...
CGCGGCCGGTGGCGGAGTTCGCGCGCTAGTTTCCGCGGCGCTCGCGGCGGCTGATTTGCCGCGTGGGGCATCGTTGACGATAATGGCGGATTCGGTGTTGTTGATCCGTTCGCACCCAGGAGTGAGCCGAATCCGATGCTGCGCGAACTGATCGATCGCGGCGTGCTCGACGACTTCGCAGGAGGGCTTGCGCGGGCCTGCGGGTTGCGCGTCACGATCTTCGACGACGGGGGCGGCGCGATCACGCGAGGAGATGCGGACGGATGCGCCTGCGGACACGAAACGGATCTGGATCGGTTGCCGCGCCCGCTCGAGATCATCCCGCTGGCGGCGGACGCACCGCCGGCGGGGGTTGCGTTCGTTCGCACCGGGCTCGTCTGTCACGTGGTCGCCCCGATATATGTCGCCGAGAAAATCGCCGGCTACGTCGGCATCGCCAGCGTCGACGACGCGCCGCGGACAGAGTGCCCGGATCACCGCAACTTCAAAGGCGAGCACAGCAGCGCCGCGCCACGCGTCGAGCGCTCGGGCACATCTTTGCCGGTCACCACGGCGCGCTGGGCGTCGCGCGCCCTGGCACGCTCGTGCATGCAGGAAATGCAACTCGACAGCGCGATGCAGGAACTCGCCCTGATCGGAGATATCGGCGACCTGCTCGCCGGAGAACGCGACCTGCAAACCGTGCTCGATCAAATCGTCGAGCAGACCTCGCACGTTATGAATTGCCGCTATTGCAGCTTGCGACTCTATCACGAAGAAAGCGGCGAACTGACCATCGCCGCCGGTTTCAATCTGCCCGAGTCCTACCTCAACAAGGGACGCATCCTTCGAGCCGAAAACCCGATCGACGATCAGGCGCTCAGCGGCGCGACGGTCTACATACCGGACGCACAGCGTGACACGCGGATCCGCTTTCCCGACGAAGCGCGGCGGCTCGGCATCATCAGCGGCCTGACGACCGGGCTGATCTATCACGGGCAACCGATCGGCGTGATCCGCGTCTATTCGCAGCGCCGCAGGCGGTTTCGCACGTCGAACCGACATCTGCTGCGAGCCGTCGCGTCGCAGGCGGCGATCGCGATCGCCAACGCGCGGCTCGTCGAACAGCGCCTGCGCGACGCCGCCGTCGAGCGACAGCTCGAACTCGCCGGAGATCTGCAAGCCCGCATGGTCTCCGCCGCGCCACCGAGTTGCTCGAGCGTGGAGACAGCCATCGTCTACGAGCCCAGTTCGCACGTCGGCGGCGACTTTTGCGACATCTTCGCGCTCGATGACGGACGCATTGCCGCCTGCGCCGGCGACGTGTCGGGGCACGGGGTGCCGGCGGCGCTGTTGATGGCGTCGGTCCGCGGCGCGCTGCGGGCCTGCGCCGAGTCGACCCCGCGGCTCGACGAAATCGTCCGCCGACTCAATCGCCAGGTATTTCGCGAAACCGCGACGCACGAATTCGTCACGTTCGCGCTGCTGGCGCTCGACCCGCGACGCCGCGTCATGCAAATCTGCAACGCCGGACACGAACCCCCGCTCGTGCTGCGTGGCGACGAAGTCGTTCGTCCGGAGAGTGCCGGGCTGATCCTCGGCGTCGACCAGGACGAACGCTACGCTGTCGAGAACATGGAACTGTCCAGCGGCGATCTGATCCTGCTCTACACGGACGGCGCGATCGAGGCGAACAACTTCGACCACCAGATGTACTCGCGCGAGCGGCTGGTCGAAGCGCTCAAGCTCTACGGTTCGCTACGCGTCGATCAAGTGCTGCGCAGCATCCATTGGGACATCAGACGCTTCGTCGGCATGGCCGAGCAGTCCGACGACCTCACGCTCGTCGGCATCCGGATCGGCGACGACACGGCCGAAACCCCCTGACGCCACCCAACGCCGCCGGTAGTCCGCCGCAAGAGTGTGGCACAGCCGCCCTCGGCTGTGTTCCCGCGGCGACAAGGTCGATGTCCGGCAAACAGGTTACTCTTGGTTCATCTGGAACTCCGGGGAATACGCACCGGCGAATCAGCCGCGGAGCGGCGAAAGAGCATAGCCCGCGACGCGAGCCGTGGAGTATCACGAGCGGGCGGTCGTCTCAGCCCCGGCGGGGCGAAACAGGCGATCGGGGAACCCGGTTCGCCAGCCTCTTCTTTCGCCCGTAACAGTCCGCCGCGAAAGTAGCACGGGTGCGGGGAATCGTTCCTGTCGCGTCGGAAACACAGCCGAGGGCGGCTGTGCCACACTTTCCAGCCCAGCGCGGCTGTGCCACACTTTCCAGCCGAGGGCGGCTGTGCCACACTTTTGCGGCGGACTGCAAACGGGGCCGCCGCACGCGCGCCGGCCAAGGATCCCACGGCTCGCGCCGTAGGCTAGCTGCTTGCGCCCCGGCCGGGGCGGAGATGGACACCGGAATACCCGGATGATCCTTACTCTTACGGCCAACGGCTACGGCGCGCATCTCAGGCTGATGGATCCGTTCGACGTGCGCGCGTAGATCACGCCGTCGCCGCCGCCGTTGAGGTCCGCATCGAACGACCATTTCGTCCAGCGCGCCCGGCTCAGTGTCACGGCATCGTCCAACTCGGTATGTACGCGGCCGTTGCTCGTGTGAAGCGACAACGTACCGTGCAGATCTGGCGGCAATTCGGCCACGATTTTTCCATTGCTCGTGTTCAGCTTGACGCGACCATCGACATCGGGAGATGCCTTCAAGCGAATGCTGCCGTTGGACGTGGTGAGTTCGATGTCGCCGTCGACATCGAGCGCGGTAACCGAGCCGTTCGAGCTGACGAGCGCGCAATCCCCTTTGATCGATTCGGCGTGGACACCGCCGTTGCTGGTTCGCGCGTCGAGCCTACCGCCGATCTGGACGGCGTTGATACGGCCGTTGCTGGTCACGACGTCCGCGTCGCCGGCGATTCGTTCGAGCGTCACGCTGCCGTTGCTTGTGCGGGCGTTGACGGCGGTCATGTCGGCCGCTTCAACACGCCCGTTCGACGTTACGACGTCCGCGGCGCAGGCTTCGGGAATTGTGATGTTGATGCTCGCGCCAATGCTCTTGTCGCGGAGCGTTTCCGGATAGTCGAGATTGATGACGAAGGTACTCGCGTCGTCCTCAGCGTGATGCGCGCTCACGCGCAGCTGCGCCAGGTTTTGCGTGGCCTCGCCGCGCGTCGCGCCGCGGGCGGATTTCTCGCCTTCGACTCCAATCCGCGATCCGCTTGCGCCGCGTTCGAGATGCACGCGACCGTTACGCGTTCGCACGACGACGCGTTGGTACGCGTTCCAGTCCGCACTGAGCGAGAATGTTTCGGTCGCGCGAACGCGCGCTCCCTCGCAGCCGGCAAGTGGAGCCAGCATTACCACGACAATCCCGAGCGATAAAACGAAGCGCATCAGACGACTCCAGTCCGTGGGACAAGCACGTACCCATCGTGCGGCGACACATCCGCCACGCGTCCGGAATTGTATTCGCCGCTACGCCGCGTCGCTTCGGCTGCGCTTCTTTTTTTGAGAAGCCGCGCATGGAATCAAAGACCGGTCCGCGCGACGCGTTTTCGTCGCACGGACCGGATCGTTGGAATTGGATGCGAGACACAGATCAGGGCTTGTCGTCCTTCTTGGCCGGCTGCGTTGTCGCCGGCGAAGCGTGACGACTCTTGGAAGTCGAAACCTTGGTTTGCTGAGGACCGCCTTTGCTATTGAGCTGGTCGAGCAGCTTTTGCAACAGCTCCTGCTTGCGTTCTTCGCTGATTTCGCCGCCGTCGCTCGAAAACTGGAGATTGGCGCCCCCGTTCTTGAGCAACTTCGCGAGCTGCGCCGCGGAGATTGCACCACCGCTGCCCAAGTTCGCACCGCCCGAGATCACGACGGAGCTCGCACCTGCGTTGTAAGGCGAAAACTGATAGTCCGTGTGGTGCAGCCGGCTGAGCATCGCGTAGAGATCTTCCGGAAGCTCGGAGAAGTGCGCCTTCCAACACGCGTTGGCGGCATCCTTGTCCCCGCTCTGCATCAGCGCCAGCCCGAGATAGAAACGCATTTGCCCGACGCGATTGCTGCTGGGTGTCTCGGCGATGCGGCGCTTGAGCGCCGTGATCGTCGCGGGCAAGTCGCGGCTCTTCTTGAAACGCCAGCCCTTGTAAAAACCGCTCTCGCGCGGCGCCAACTCGACATCCAACGACATCAGATCCATCGCGACGTCGTCTTCGAGATCTTTCGGCGCAGCGGGCATCTTCGCGAACGCCGCCTTGACCTTCTCGGGATCACGGTCGTCGAGATCGAGCAGCCGCAGGTGCCCCTTGAGATAATAAGCGCGCGCCCGCGCCTCTCGGTCCGTGGACTGCGCGATGAACTTGTCGAGCCCGCTCTGCGCCGCGTCGAATTCGAGCAAGTCTCCATGCAGCCGAGCGGCCGCGAGCTGAGCATCCGCATCATGCGGATTTCGTTCAGCACGGCGAAAAACTTCCTTTTCCTCGTCGGTCTGCCACATGTACCGCGGCTGATCGTGAACGGCCGCCTTGAGCGCGGCATAGAATCCGGCCATGTCGTAGCCGAATGAGGAAATGAGCTCGCCGTCGGGCGTAATAATTGCGCCGTATTGAAGCGACTTGCCCTGTTTCTTGAGCTCTGTTGCGAACGCGTCGGCCTTCGGGTCGAAGCCTACCGCGCGGAACGCGTTGTAGTAGCAACTGACAAAGCGGCGATTGAGAAGATCGACGACCGATTCCTGTACGAGCGACACGGCCCGTAATGCATCGCCGGCCGGTCACCAACTGCCGCAACGATAGTCGCGCTCGCCTTCGGCGTCGACACCGCCGTAGACCGGCTTGAGAAACACCAGCCTGTTCTCGGCCTTTGCGCGGGCGAGCGCTTTCTCGAACGGTCGGACAAACTCGATCTTGCGATTGTCCCCGCCCTTGCTTCGCAGCTTGTCGATGTCGTCGCCCGCAGCGGCGGCGCCCACGCCCGCCACGATGCCGATCCACGCCAGAAGGCCCACCACACGCGTCATAGCACTCTCCCTTTCATGCAGGCACAATCCAGTCGGCTGCCATCCATAGTGACCGCGGCCCTGGGGGAGTTCCGTCATTAAATCTGGAACCCGGGCCGCCCGCGGGACAGCGTGAGAACGCCGGCAGAATCCGATCCTCTGACCGGATTGCTGTCGGGGGTGCGGATCGGGGCTCCCCATGGCCGCGGGACGGCGGTAGACTACGATTGGTGTTGTTGATCGGGGTTCGTACAACGGAGTAAATCATGAAAACGTTGAAGTACGCCGGCGTTGTCGCCGTTCTTGTGGGATTGGCCGGTATCGGACTTGGCGAAGATCCGGATCCGACCGCGATTCTCAAGAAGGCGAACGAGACGACTCACTCGGTGAAGGCGATTTCGTACAAGGTCCGCGTGTGGGGCGAGGACGGCGCGGAGGGCGCGATTCCGAAGATGGCAGGCAAAGTCCTCGCCAGAACGGGGGACAAGCACGCCTTGATGATGCGGATCAAGCTCGAGATCACCCAGCCGGGGTCCGAGAAGCCGGACAAAGTCCTGTTTGTCACCGACGGGAAAAAGGTCTTGCGCCGCGACAAGGCCGCCGACGCGCCACGCATCAGCAGTTTCCCCGGAGCGGGGGGCATTGCTCAGGACCAGACCATCGGCGCTGCGTGGATGCAGGAATACCTCTATCCGACGCCCCCGTTCAAAGATGAACTCGAGGGCAAGAGCGAGTACGAGGGAACGAAGAAGATCGGCGACACCGAATGTCATGTGATCCACGTCGACTACGCGAACGGATCCGAGTCGCGCTGGTTCTTCGGCATCAAGGACAATCTGCCGCACCGCGTTGATCGCATCGGCGGATTCGGATCACGCGTCACGGAACTGACAAATATCAAGACATCGCCCAAGATCTCCGCCGACGCTTTCAAGATCACCGAGGAATCGGAAAAGAAACCGAAGAAGGCGGACGGCTGACTCCGCGCGCCGAGTGAAGATGCCGGGCGATTCGCGGGCAATCGGCGTAGGGACATTGGACGGGGGGTTGTACTTGCATGTGCGCGGCGAGTCGACCCGAGCCGTGTGCGCCACCGCCGACCGTGTCGCGGGCGACTTCCTGGCCACACAGCCGCCGACGCCCCGAATCACGATCGACCTCGCCGGGAGCGATTGGGTGGACAGCACCTTCGCCGGGTGGCTCGCGGGGGTCTACAAGCGCCTCGGCGAAACGCGCGAGCGCGTTCGGCTGCTGCACTGCTCGAAGGGTTGCCGCGGATCGCTCGAACGGATGCGCCTGGCGGCGCTGTTCACGTTCCCGGCGCGCGCGGCGCCACCGGCACTGCGCGAGGTGCCGCTGCTGGACGAATCCGCGTCAGAGCAAGCGCTGCACGCTCTGATGCTGCGTGCGCACGAAGAATTGGCGCTCGTCGATGACGAGAACGCGCGGATCTTCAAACCGATTGCGGACATGCTGCGCCGTAGAGGCGCGTGAGCAGCGCCAACACCGGCGCGGCGCACAGCCGCCGCACGCCCGGCGGAATCCGCCGAGCGTACGGCGTGTTTGCCTCTTTCCCACAGCCATCGTGGACGGCGGCGCGCCGTCCGTACTCAATGCAAATCGCGACGCCAGCGGCAGGCGAAGAGCAGCCCGACGACGGCGAGCAGTGCGGCGTCCGGTGCTGGAATCACGTCGACATTGAGCGTCGAGATGTTCCAGGGGTCGAGCGCCGAGTCGCGTATGCGCACCTGGCCGAGCGTGTGCGTCTGATAGGCGAGTACGTCGTCCCGCAGCGCGTCGACGTCGGCCTGATCGGTTTCGTCGTAGGGACTTCCGCCGGTGTCGAACGGGGCGGCTTCATTGTCGCCGGCCCACCATGCGAATCCGAAACTCCCGATGACGCCCGAGTTTCCGCCGTCGGAATAATCCTCCCAGCTTCCGGGCTGGGCCCACCCGGCCTCGGGTGCGTCGGGTACCCAGGAATTGGTATTCCAGTCCCAAGTGTATTCGGTGCCGCCCCAGTCGATGCTGAACTTGACCTCGAAGCGCCCGTCGAGCGAAGCGACCGATTCACCGGGAAGCGCGTAAATCCAGTGCGTGCGTTTGCCCAGGTCGCCAGTGCTGTAGACGATTTCGTCGTAAGGATCCATCGTGGTCGTTCCGGGATAGGTCCCCGTCCGCATGTTCGTGAAAGACCCGCCGATGACGTCGGCCTTGGTCGACGCCCACCAGGGCGCCCAATTCGGCGATCCGTACACATTGGGCGCCGAGTCCACAAATAGCGAAAGATCCGCCAGAGCGGGCGCGACCGACAGCATGCCGACCGCAAAGATACAAATGGCTTGCTTGATCATGATGTGATACACCCCCCGATGCTGGAGTTGATGTCTTCGGCGGCACAACGCGCGACGCGTCCCCGCCAGAACGAATTCGACCGCACGCCTTCAGCGCACGGCGGGCCGCGTCCATGCGCCGCCGCGCGCGCAAAGAACTCTACTGGAAGCATGATTCCATCGTCGCGGCCCAGCGGGCGCACCCGCACCAAGGCCGGATGAATCCGGCGAACTGCGCCGGCGCACGACGCACCGCTATGCGCGTAAAAAACCCCCATGAGCCGCCAACCCCGCCGGAGAGAAGTGCAAGTGTCGGATGATTCCCCGTGACGAGTGTGGCCACGAATCGTGGCTCGCTCTTCGATATGCTCTAGCAGATCCAATGATGGATGTCAAGACTTATTTCGACGATTTCGATCGAAAAGGATACGCCGGCCATTGAACCGACATTCGTGCAGCCGCGCTGCGCGTAGCGCGGGTTTCACCCGCCGCAGTCTGTGCGGCCCGTCGCTCTATTAATCGGCGTCGCGCGTGCTCTGAAGAAAGGCGGGTGGAACCCGCCCTACCTTTTGCTGACAGACGAGCCCTACCTTTTGCGGACAGACGAAAGGAACCTCGCCGCACGACGCCGCTAGCGCGCCAGCAGTCCGTATAGCCGCGCGATTGCTTCGGCGCCGCGATCCAGATCCGGGATGCGTACCTTCTCATTCGGTCCATGCGCGTTGCAGGTCGGACTGGCGAAGCCGAGCATCAGGCTGTCCGCGCCGAGCACTTCTTTGAACATCGGCAGGATCGGCAGCGACCCCCCTTCGCGCACAAACGCCGTCTCATGGTCGAACGCGTCACGCAACGCCGTCTGCGCCGCTTCCATCGCGCTCCATTCCAGCGGCGTCATGTACGCGTCCGCATAAGCGTGGTCGATGATCTCGCAGCGCACGCCATCGGGCACGCGCGATCGAACGGTCTCCTCGAACTGCGCGCTGATCTTCGCTCCGGACTGCCTGGGCACGAGCCGCATGCTGATCTTCGCGCCCGCCGTTGCCGGGATCACCGTGCTGGCGCCTTCGTCCATGTAGCCGCCGTAGATGCCGTTGACATCGAGCGTCGGCCGCACGCCGCGGCGTTCGTTGATCGAATAGTCCGTCTCTCCGCCGCCGAAGGCCGGGACGCCGAGATCCTCGGCATACTTTTTTTCGTCGAACGGGAGCAGTGCGATCTGGCGTCGCTCCTGCTCGCTGGGCGGCTGAACATCTTGGTAATAACCCGGAATGTTGACCTTGCCGTCGTCGTCGTGGAGTGAAGCGATCAGCCGCGCCAGCGCATTGGCGGGGTTGGTGACCGGGCCGCCGTGCTGGCCGCTGTGCAGGTTGTGCCGCGGGCCGTGCAGGCGGACTTCCTTGTAGCACAGGCCGCGTGTGCCGTAAGTAATCGTCGGCAATCCGTCCTCGAACATCCCGGTGTCTGAGATGATGATCCCATCGCAGGCGAGCAGGTCGGTATGCTCGCGAATGAAAGGCTCGAGACTTGGCGAGCCGATTTCCTCTTCGCCTTCGACGAGGAACTTGAGATTGATCGGCAGTTTGCCCGCTGTCGCGAGCCAGGCCTGGGCGGCGCGGACGTGCAGCAGCGTTTGCCCTTTGTCGTCGGCCGAGCCGCGGGCGATCAGCCAATCGTCCTTGATGGTCGGTTCGAACGGCGCATTGTCCCACAGCGACAGGTCTCCTTCGGGTTGCACGTCCATGTGCCCGTAGACGAGATAGGTCGGCGCGTCGGGGCCGGCCTCGAGCCACTCGGCGTAGACGAGCGGATGCCGCGCGGTGTCATGGACCTTCGCCTTCATCCCAATTTGTTCGAGATGAGCGCGTGTCCACTCGACAGCCGCCCGCACGTCGCCGGCGTGCTCCTCCTGGGTACTGATGCTCGGAATGCGGCAAAGCTCGACGGCCCAGTCGAGGTGCTCTTTTCGCTTGCCGCGAAGAAATTCGATCACTTTTTGCACGATGGTCTCCGTTTCAGATGCTGCGCCCCCGGCGCGATGCGGCCCGCCGACACACCCCGGGGCCGCCATTCTATCGCGATCCCGCTATACTGCGAGCCGAAAGGAGTCGCACCGCGATGGGAAGGATAGCCGTACTCTCGCCTCAGCTCGTGAACCGCATCGCCGCGGGCGAATGCATCGAACGCCCCGCCAGCGTCGTCAAGGAACTCGTCGAGAACGCGCTCGACGCGGGCGCGGATCGCGTCGACATCACGATCCACGACGGCGGGCGCGAGCTGATCCGCGTGGTCGATGACGGAACGGGGATGAGCGCCGCTGACTTGGCGCTGTGCATTCATCCGCACGCCACCAGCAAGATCCGCGGCGACGACGACCTGTTCGACATTCACACGATGGGCTTTCGCGGCGAGGCGTTGCCGAGCATCGGCTCGGTCTCGCGGCTCGAAATCACGAGCCGCACCCAAGCTGAAGACGTTGCGTACACGATCCGCGTGGACGCCGGCGTGGCCGAACAACCGAGGCCAAGCGGCGCAGCGGTCGGCACACGGGTGGAAGTGCGCGACTTGTTCTACGCGGTCCCGGCGCGGCGCAAGTTTCTGCGGACGAACCAGACCGAGATGGGCCACATCACCGAACAACTGGCGCGGATCGCGCTGGCGCATCCGTCGGTCGCGTTCTCCTTGCGGCACCAGAACCGACTGGTACACGAGCTGCCGCCCAGCGCCGAGCGGCTCAAACGCATCTCCGATTTCTATTCACCCGAGTTGGCCGAGGCGTTGCTGCCGATCCGCCGCGAGGGCAACGGCGTGATCGTCGAAGGCTTCGTCGCGCCGCCGAAGGAAAGCCGCGGCTCGAGCAAGTGGGAGTACGTGTTCGTCAACGGGCGCTACGTCCGCGACCGATTCGTCTCGCACGCGGTCAAGTCGGCCTATCGCAGTCTGATCGACCCGTCGCGCTTCCCCGTCGCGTTCCTGTTCATCTCGATCGCGCCCGAGCAGATCGACGTCAACGTGCATCCGACCAAGGTCGAGGTCCGCTGGCGCGACAGCAACTACATCCACGGCCAGGTGCTCGCCGCGATTCGCGAAAAGTTCCTCGCGACCAATCTCGATCACAGCCTCAGCACACGCCACGCGAGCGAAGACACCCACCGCGAAGGCGTCCGCCGCGCCATGGTCGATTTCTTCACGCACAATGCCCCCGACCGAAGCGACGCGCAACTCCCAACGACGCGCCCCGATCCCCGTTCCCCGATCCCCGTTCCCCAATCCCCGATCCCCGTTCCCCAATCCCCGATCCCCGATCCCCGTTCCCCGATCCCCTCCACCCCCCCCGCCGCCGTCCAGATCCACAACATGTACATCGTCGCGCAGACCGACGACGGGCTGATGATCGTCGATCAACACGCGCTGCACGAACGCATCCTCTATGAGGGATTGAAGACCCGCATCGCCGAAAAACCCCTCGAATCGCAGCGCCTGCTGATCCCCGAGATTGTCAAGGTGCCCGCCGACCGCATCGCCGCGCTCGATACGCACGCCGACCTGCTGGCGCGGCTCGGGCTCGAGCTCACCCCCTCCGGCCCGCAGAGCGTCACCCTGCACGCGTTCCCCTCACTGCTCGAGCGTGCCGACCGCGTACGCTTCGTCAAAGACCTGCTCGATCGCCTGGCCGAACCCGGAGCGCGGCCCAGCACCGAAACGCTCATTCACGAATTGCTCGACATGATGGCGTGCAAGGCCGCGGTGAAGTTCGGCGACGAACTCAACGAAAGCGAAATCGCCGCGTTGCTCAATCGCAGGGAGAACGCCGAGCGATCCAGCCACTGCCCGCACGGACGGCCGACCACGCTGCACCTGACGCTGCGCGATCTCGAGCGGCAGTTCAAGCGGCGCTGAACACAATGGGGAACGGGGATCAGGGATCGGGGAACGGGGATCAGGGATCAGGGATCAGGGAACGGGGAACGGGGGCCGGGGGCCGGACCGATCGACAATCCACAATATGGAATCGGAGGAGTGCGGACGTACCGCCCGCGCCCCTGTGGCACAGCCGCCCCCGGCTGTGATTCGCGCGGACGAGAACGCCGACGCTCAGGCTGGGACTCTCACGTGCTTCGGCTGATCGGTCAGATGGCGGGCGGTTCCGCGGGGGTAGCGCGATTCGTCTCGAGCGGCGCGATCTCCTCCGCCAGCGCGCGAAGCAACTCGCCCCATTGCCGCGACAGTTCGGGCAATTCATAGCGGACAATATCGCCGAGCAAGACCATGTCGCCCGCCTCCAGCGCGTCGCGCAACTCGCGCAAGCGGTCCGCGAGTTCCGCCAGATACTCGCGAACGCTCCGCTCATTGTGGCGTCGCTCGGTCAAGTCTTCGTCGAGCAATTGGCAACATTGTGAAACAGTCTCGTTGGCCGCGGTCCACGCCTTGAACAGCGCGACTACCTCGCTCGCGCCGCCTTCCGTCACTCCCCCCTGCAATCCATCTGCGATTCGTTCGGCGTCAGAGCCGCTGCGCTCGATCGCTTCCGCCGCGTCGCGCAGCGCCAGCGCCGCAAGTTCGCGGCGGTTGGTAGAGACGAGATCGACCTGGTCCTCGGTATGCAGCGCTCGATCCAACATCGCCTCCAATTCAGCGTCCACCAGTTCACGCCCGTTGAGCCGCACCGTCACAATCAGGTTCTCCGGCGGGCAGTCGCGGCGCGCCTCGTCGATCGCGCCATGCAGCGTGGTGGTCGAGTCAGTTTCGCTCTCAATTCGCCGACCATCCAGTGTCGTGATCATGGTTGCACTCCCGCGACACCTATCGACCGATTCCGCCTCCGCGGAACACCCCCCCCGCAGTTTTGGCGCCGCGGTTTTGCCGGTCGCGCCGGCGGGTTATGATCGCAGCGCGATGACTCGGCAACCCCGCTGGATTCGGAAATGGCTGCGACGTCACCAAAGCGGCGTCTCGCTCTGCCTGCACGCGGTCGGCATCCCGATGACGATCGCCGCCGTCGCGGTTGTGGTCATGCAGTGGGACCACGGCGTGCGCGAATGGGCCTTGCCCGCGACGGGCCTGCTGCTGATCGGATTCCTGCTGCAGTACCTCGGCCACGCGCACGAAGGCAACGACATGGGTGAGATCATCCTGATCAAACGTCTCCTCCGCCGACCCTACACCAGCATCTCCCCGCGCTACGCCGACAAACGCCAAAGCGTCTGATGCTCACCGCCGCCCCAGACGTCGTCGTAGCGGCGGGCGCCCTCGCCCGCCGTAGATTGCGAATCGCGTCCGATCCCACGCCGAACGCGGCACATTCGTCGCGACCAAGTTCGAGATCGAGCCGGCCGCGCCGTAACGCTCCATCCGAGCCCGAAGCGCAAGCGAGGATTCCGTTCGTTCCGGAATCCCGGCACAAAATCTGTCCCCGTGTACGAACATTCGCAGCAAAACGCGGAATCCCTCTCAGGCAAGGCGAGCGTGCCCGATACATGCGCCGCGCCGCGTGAAATCGAGCGTCGACGGTGCAACCGCCGAGGCATCGCTTGCGTATAAGCGGCGGGCTCAGGTCGGGCGCGTTGCCTCCCGCGCGCCCGGGTTGGGCTCTTTTTCGCCGACGCCGTTCGCGCGCGGGCGGGCGTGCGTTAGGATCGGCCCCGGTTACAAACCCTCGAAAGTTTCGACTCACAAGGCACCCGCAATGAATCTGCAAAACCGACTGTCGATCCGACGCACGCTGGTTCTCGCCGCGCTGCTGGCGGGACTTTCCGCGAGCGCAAGCGCGCAAAGCGAACCCGGATCCCAATCCGCCGCGACATCTCAACCCGACTCGGCATCCTCGCTTGAGGCCGCCGGGCAAGCGCCGCTGCCTGAACTCGCACGAGACAGCGCAGCGCCCGCGCCGCTCGACTGGACAAAACTCGTGCCCGAGTTTCGCGGCCCGACGTTGATCTGGACCGCGCTGGTGGTGATTCTCGTCCTGACCGTGCAATCGTCCTCGCTCTTCAATCGGCACACACTAGACGGGCTCGTGCTCGCGACGGCGTGCGTACTGCTTCTGCTGCGCGGCGGCGGGCCGCTCGGGGATGCGGCCCTCGGCGAGCGTGGACAGTTTTGGGCTTATGTCGGTCTGTCGGCGGCGGCGGGCTACTGGCTGGTGCGCGGGATGATGCTGCTGTTCGGCAAAACCGCCCCACGCCGCGAGCCCAACGTGTCCGCGGCAGCGATGACCGTGCTGATCCTCGCCGCGGCGCTGGTGTCGCTGCACCACATCGCGACCGCCCCAATCAGTTCCGGCTCGCGCGACGGGATCGTCGGCGGGATCTTCATGCACGAGCGTGGCAAGCTTCCCTACGGCGACGCGCTCGATCACGACGCGCGCTCACCGCTGCTGTACGCGATCCATGCCGGCGCGGCGCAACTGGTTCGGCCCACGTATGAGCAAGGCGCCAGCGCGGTCAGCATGACGTGGGCCGACCGCGACACGTGGCTCGACCCCGCTGTTTGGAACACCGCTGATCTCGCCGCGGCGCGGATCGTAAACGCCGCCTTGTTTGTGCTGACGATTGTCGGACTGGCGCTGCTCGGGTCTCGCCTGCGTTCGGCCGCGATCGGGCAGGCGCTCGTCGCCATTTTCTGCGTGTTTCCCGGGACGATCGAGTGTTTGCCACGGCCGGAGGTCATGCTGCCGGCGATGCTGATGACCTGGAGCCTGGCGCTGGCGACGGTCCCGGCGGTGGGCGGCGTGCTGGCGACGGCTTTCCTCATTCTCGCCGGACTGGCCTGGCCGTGGGCCTGGATCGGGCTCCCGGTACTAATGGCCTACTTCTTGCGGCGCGGCTGGCACGCACTTGGAGCGACCGTGGGAACACTCGGCGGGGCGGCGGCGTGCCTGGCGGGATTGACCCTGCTGATCGGACCGACCATTCCGCGTTCCGACGGCGCTCTGCGCGCCGCGCGGCTTACGACCTCGTTCGCCGCGCATCTGTCAGCCGATGAAGTCGTCCTGATCGATCGCCGCGATCCTCCGCCGGCGGCCGCTCCCGCGACGCCCTTTTCGCGCATTTGGCGGTTCCTCGTCGAGGCGGAAGATCTGACACTGGCGGCAGGTCACGCCGGCGACCCCGCTTTGCCGACGGGAGTGGATGACGCGGATGTGCGCTATCACGCGCTCGACGTCAGCCGCGACGCGCTCGCTCCGCTTCAGGCCGGCTACCGCGCGGCAATGAATGCGCAAGCGCCCATCGTGCGCATGTGGGTCGCCGTCCGCACGCTGTTCGAGCGGACGGCGCTGCCGGAGTCGCCGACGCAATCGCCGATTCCCGAACCCTGGAACACATCGACCGGCGAACCTCACGCGGACGCGCGTATGGCGCGCATCCGGCTCGCATGTCGCATCGGCATCGGCACATTGGCGCTACTGGCGGCGTTGGCACTGCTGCGTGGGCCGCGACCCGACCCGCGCCAACTCATTGGCGCAATCATGACCGCGTGGGTCGCCGCGCTGCTCGCCAGCCCGTCCGGCGCGATCATGAACCTCGTGCTGATTATGCCGTGCGTTCTCGCGGCGCTGGCGGCATACACGCCGCAGGCGTCGTCGTCGTCATCGCCGAGCGCGGCGCAAAAGCCGCTCGCTCCGCCGCCGATCGGCGCTGCGCCGCGCATCTCGGTCGACGATTGACCCGCGCACGCGGGCGCGGTATTCGAGACGCATGAGCCCGTGTGAATCGATCGCGATCCTCGACTTCGGCAGCCAGTATTCACAGCTCATTGCGCGGCGTGTGCGCGAGAACCACGTCTACAGCGAGCTGGTCGCGCCCGACGTCTCGCCCGACGCGCTGCGCGCCATGCGCGTCCGCGGAATCATCCTCTCCGGCGGGCCTGCGAGCGTGTACGGCGACGACGCGCCGCGCTGTGATCCCGAAATCTTCGAGCTCGGCGTGCCCACCCTGGGCATTTGCTACGGCATGCAGCTTACCTGCTCAATGCTCGGCGGAGACGTGTCCGCCGGAACAGCGCACGAGTACGGTCGCGTCAAGCTGCACGTCGATCGGGCCGAGGGCGTGCTGGCGCACTTGCCCGCGGAGACCAGCGTCTGGATGAGTCACGGCGATGTGGTGACCAAAGTCGGCGACGCGTTCGAGAGCTTCGCACGCACGCGCAACTGCCCGGTCGCCGCCGTCAAGCACAAGACGCGAGCGGCCTACGGCGTGCAATTCCACCCCGAGGTCACGCACACCCCGCTCGGCCGCGAGGTGCTGCGAAACTTTATCTACGAGGTCTGCGGCTGCGGCGGTGATTGGCAGGTCTCGAACGTCATCGAATCGATGGTCGCCGATATTCGCGAGCAGGTCGGCCCGGAGCGCAACGTGATCTGCGGCCTGTCGGGCGGCGTCGACAGCAGCGTCACCGCGGCGCTGCTCCACCGGGCGATCGGGGAGCGGCTCACGTGCATCTTTGTCGACAATGGGCTGCTGCGCAAGCGAGAAACCAATCTCGTCGAGGCCACGTTCCAGCACCACTTCGGGATTCGCCTGCGTACCGTCGACGCCAGGCGGCGCTTCCTCGACAAGCTCGCAGGAGTCAGCGACCCGCAGGAAAAACGCAAGATCATCGGCCGCGAGTTCATCGAGGTGTTCAAGGCCGAGGCGCAATCGATCGACCGCGCGCACTTTCTCGCGCAGGGCACGATCTATCCGGACGTGATCGAATCCGGGCACGGCCCCACCGGCAATGCCGCGGTCATCAAGGCCCACCACAACGTCGGCGGTCTGCCCGAGGAGCTCGGTTTCGAACTCGTTGAGCCGCTGCGGATGCTGTTCAAGGACGAGGTTCGCCAGGTTGGCGAAGCGCTCGGGTTGCCGGACGATCTGGTGTGGCGCCACCCGTTTCCCGGTCCCGGGCTGGCGGTTCGCGTGTCCGGCGATGTAACCGTGGAGCGGCTCGATATACTGCGCGAAGCCGACCACATTCTGCTCGAGGAACTGATCGCCGCAGACTGGTATCGCAAGATCGCGCAGGCATTCGCGGTGCTGGTGCCCGTCTCGAGCGTCGGCGTAATGGGCGACGGACGCAGCTACGAAGGCGAGCACCTGATCGTCCTGCGGCTGGTCGAAACGGCGGACTTCATGACCGCGGACTGGGTGCATATCGATCACGCCGTGCTCGCAACGGTGAGCAATCGCATCATCAACGAAGTCCCCCATGTCAACCGCGTCGCGTACGACATTTCCAGCAAGCCCCCGAGCACGATCGAGTGGCAGTAAGCGCGTCGCGCGGCGCTGCGATCGAGCGGGCCGCCGTCCCGACGAATCCGCGTCTTGCCACGTCGGCCTCATCCCACGCCTTGAACTCCTGCCGCTCGCCGCAGGGCGGGATAATGCAAGCGCGTGGTCCGGCACGATTGTTCGAGTTGCCGGTGTCGGATTTCACGCGATTGTCGTAAGTATTGACGATAACTCGCGGGCGAGCCGGCGCGATGCGTCCGCTAGTGACGATCGTGTGCGTGTCGCTCTACCCGAGTCTGAAAGCGGGGCTGGGTTCAACGCTCAGGCAGGAAGCGCACTGGCGGCGTACCCAAGTGGTCTAAAGGGAACGGTTTGTACATTCAAATTTGACAAAAAACGCGCTTGTAAACCACGCTTGCTCCATGACTTACAAAACAACCCCAGGCCGCTGGGTCAGCCTGTAGGTCAGCATTTTCGGCCGCGCGCGCCGGCATCGACCGTCCGATTCAGACGTGTTTTTCAACGCATGCCCCCGCCGGTCCTTGCTGTTCTCGGCGTCGCGCAACCGGCACGAAATCAGCGCGCCACGCGGGCGTATGTCCAAGGCAACATTTTCGGCAGTCCGCGGCGAGCGGGGCGCCCGCCGCGAAACTGCCGCTCCGCGATCTCTACTCTCAAGGCGGACTGCTCAGGAGCCCGCGGTTTACTGGCTATTCCAACTCGACAACGACATTGTCCAGTCCGCCGGTTCCAGCGGCGCGGCCGCAGAAATTGAACCAGCCGCGAATCTTGATCTGCCCCACCGCCGCGAGGACTTGTTGCATCTCGGTCTTCGTGACGCGGGAGTCAGTAGTCGTGTGAAACCACAGTTCGGTCTCTGAGAGCACGGCGCTGAAAGCGGTCCAGGTCTTGTCAGGGCCGAAGTCCCCGCTAAAGTAGATGGACATACCCGCGCCCTCGATCACGATCAGCCGCTCGGCCGTACGCGCATAACAGTCGTCGTTCGAGCGATTCAAGTCGAAGCGGATTACATGGCCGTACGCGTTCGACAGATCACCGCGAAACTTAGGCGGTGCAATCCAATACCAGTTCAGAGATCCGTCGGCCGATATGAATCCGCCCGGATTCCCGCCCGCATTGTCCACACGCACTGGTCCGCTCGCCCCAAAACTTCCGTCCGCGACGGCCCACTGCTCGTCGTCGTCCGAGAAGTCAGACACGATAGAACCACCGGCAGGTGACGTGATATCCGTACCACTCAATTCGAGCACGACATTGTCCAGCCCGCCAGTCCCAGCGGCGCGGTCGCAGAAATTGAACCAGCCGCGAATCTTGATCTGTCCCAAGTCGGCCAGCACAGCCCGCATCTCAGCGCCGCTCACGCGATCGTTCGTGCCTTGGTGAAACCATGGTTCGGTCTCATGCAACCGCACGCTGTAGTGCGTCCACGCTTTGTCCGGCCCGAACGACGCGCCATGCACGATCGAATAACCGCCGCCTTGCAGCTTTACAAGCGACTCGGCGCGGACCGCGCGGCAATCGTCATTCGAACGATTCAGATCGAACGTCAGGCTCTTCCCGTAGGCGGCGGACATATTGCCTCGGAACTTCCCCGGCGCGAGCCAGGTCCAGTTGTTCGCTCCGAAGGCGGTGAGCTGACCGCCAACGCTTCCTCCCGAAGCCTTCCACTCAACCGGGCCGCCGCGGTCCAGACTGCCGTTGGCGACCGCCCAGCCGTCGGCGCCGGCATCAAAGCGCGATGCGAGGAACGGCTCGGCCGGTGCAGCACGCCCAAGACCGTCGAGCTTCAGCACGACATCGTCCAGACCGCCAGTCCCTACGCTGCGGTCGCAGCGATTGAACCAGCCGCGAATCTTGAGTTGGCCCAGCTCGGAGAGTACCGCCAGCAACTCTTCCTTCGTTACTCGGGTGTTGTCGTCCTCGTGGAGCCATGCCTCGGTTTCGACCAATCCGATACTGTAGTAACTCCAGCCGTTGTCCGGTCCGTAGTCGGCGTCGATGTGAATCCGCATCCCCGCGCCCTCGAGCACGACGATTCTCTCGGCCCGCTCCGCCGAACAGCCGTCAATCGATCGATTCAGGTAGAACGTCAGAGATTGACCATACGCCGCGGACTTGTCGCCGCGAAACTTCGGCGGCGCGATCCAGGCCCATGCCCCGGAGGAGTCGGCCGAGACTGCTCCACCGCTCGCCCCGCCTTCGGCGTCCAGAGTCGGCCTGGCCTGCGCGGGGAAGTTGCCGCCTTCCGCCCGCCAACCGTCGTCACCGTTGTCAAAGAGCGAGATGACGTCCGCCGGCGCGGGCGCGTCGACCTGCGGACTCGGCGACGCTGCTTGACCGGGCGTCTCGGCGGGCGTGGAGTTGTCGGGTGTCTGCATCTCCGGAGTCGAAGCGCCCGTCATCCCCGGAGTCGAAGCGCCCGTCGCACCACTGTCGTTGCTGGGTGTCCCTTGTTCGATATTACCCATGTTCTGCATGGGACATCCGGCCGCGTTGAGCAGCAGTAGCACCGCAAGCGCGATTCGGCAGCCCGGCCGCACACCGACGCCGCGCGGCGCGCTTGCTGCTGAAACTCGCTTCGACGCGGAACTCGCCCGCCACGACTGATCTGCTCGCTTGTCCGGCCGGCACGGTCTCGGGCTCTTCATCACGCTCTCCTTCTTAGTCGTCCCATGCTGCGTTCCATCGCGAAAAATGCGGCGGACACGTTTCTCAAAGCAGATAGCGTCCCTTCCGCCTGAATCTTCGGAATCCGGCGCGCTTTTTGCGGAAACCTGCTCACGACATGCGGCCCGGCGCACAAACCCCGAAGAAAGTCGACCACCCGCCGCTATACGCTTGTGACAAGCGGTCTGTGGTGGGCCGCACGATCAGACGGCCCATGGCAAAGGTGGACAATGATGAAACGCTTCCCAAGAGCATCGCGTTCGAGTTCGTTCTTCGCGGCAATCGGTTTGGCACTGGCGGGCATCGCCCTTACCGGGTGTACGACCAGCCAACTCGGCGCGGTCAGTCGCGCCAGCAGTGCCGTCGACTCGGCGGCGTACCATGTCTCCGTCGCAGCCAACGACCTGGATTCGGCCATCAGACGACTCTTCTGAACAGATGAGTTCGCAGTAGCCACGGTGCGGTCGGGCGTAGCCTGAGGTTCTCCTCGGGCAACGCCCCGGCCGTTTCAGGTTGAATCGAAATCATGCCCGCAGCGCATTCCAACCGCTTGCGCCACGTGAGCGACATCTCCCTCCTCACCGACGAAACACAACGCCCGCACAAAGCTGCTCGCACCGCATGATTGCCTGAGGGTGCGTGACAGAATCCGCGGCCTGCAAGGCGCTCCGTAGCGTCGTCCCCCCGTGGGCGACGTAGAATGGCGACGGCGTCCGGCGCGAATACGTCCGCCACGAACACGTCCGCCGCGAACACGTCCGCCGCGAATACGTCCGCCACGGGGGGCGGACGCTACTTTTTCCGCGGCCGCTCCGTAGCGTCGTCCCCCCGTGGGCGACGTAGAATGGCGACGGCGTCCGGCGCGAACACGTCCGCCACGAATACGTCCGCCACGGGGGGCGGACGCTACTTCTTCCGCGGCCGCTGCGTAGCGTCGTCCCCCCGTGGGCGACGTAGAACGGCGACGGCGTTCGGCCGCGAATACGTCCGCCACGAATACGTCCGCCGCGAATACGTCCGCCACGGGGGGCGGACGCTACTTTTTCCGCGGCAAACCCAATCCGCGGATTGTGTCACGCACCCCGAAGTGAGTGATTGAACCTGGAAGTGTTGCAGCCATTCCCGGCTCCCTGTAGGATCAGCTAAATCTGTTGCGTGATCAGAGTCTCCTCCCCTTATTCAGAAGAAAGTCAGCCATCACGCTCTTTCGGCTTGGTCACCCTCTGTTGAGGATCTCGTATGACCGAGGAAAAC
>Ga0114931_10003300_pt1 | contig 20454 bp, 16 predicted proteins | sample 2SBtaG_FD_89579 | JGI IMG/M metagenome (GOLD analysis project Ga0114931, IMG submission 89579) | Deep subsurface microbial communities from Kolumbo volcano to uncover new lineages of life (NeLLi) - 2SBTROV14_V59a metaG | ecosystem: Environmental > Aquatic > Marine > Volcanic | place: Kolumbo...
ATGGTGAGATATACCCACTTGCAGACAAATCTTGTGGATGTATTCGGGAGGAGAGCTCCTTCGAGCAGATTTGCCTCTGTCATTATCTGAAATCCGTTGCATGCCCCAAATACTGGAACTCCACTTGTCCTTATCTGTCTCATTATATCTGAAGCCCCAGCAACTGCTCCTGCTCGGAGCACATCTCCATACGAGAATCCACCAGCGAGCCAGATCCCGTCTAAGTCATTCACATTCTGTGTATGTTCAACTATTCGACTCTCAATCCCCAACGATCTCAGCGCTCTTACACTCTCCCACTCGTTGTTCGTTCCTGGAAAACGTACTACTCCCACAGTCGTCATCAAATCACCTGAACCCAAGGGAATAGGTCTCAATCATAGGATTGGTGAGAATCTCACTGCACACTTTACGAATTTTTTTGAGCCATGTGGTATCCATGCTATCTTCGACTTCTATGGACACTGTCTTTCCTAATCTCACCCTTCCGATTCCTTTGAGATCCGCATTGAGGAGTGTGCGTTTGGTCACATCTCCTCCCGGATTGGTCACGCTCTGCTTCGGTTCGATGGTCACAATGACCTCCAAACTCTGCCTTTCTGGAGTGTAGTCACCAACTTGATTCAAGCGATCTATTATTACTTGGTAGCCAGAGAGAAGATCTCCGAGATCTCTTCTGAATCTGTCTTTGTCCAGCTTCTCCATTGTCGTTGCTTCCCAGATCCTCATGGAATCTGCAGAGATCTCATCTGCTACCCATAAGTTTCCTTTGACATCACTGCCAAATTCCAATTTGAAGTCGATAAGCACCATTTCTGCTTCTGAGAAATACTTGGTAAAGACCCTATTGACTTGCAGTGCTCTTGCTTGCATCAATTCAAGTGTCTCACGGTCGACGAGTCCTCTGGAGACCGCAACTTCCCGGTCTATTAACGGATCATGCAACTCATCATCCTTGACAAAGAATTCGACGATTGGTGTGTCCAATTTCTCACCTTCGGACACCCCATAACGTCTGGATAAACTTCCTGCAGTGAAGTTCCTTACCACCACCTCAATTGGTATAATCTGCAGATTTCTCGCAATTATCGAGGTCTCAGATTCCAGTTCAAGTGTATGTATTGGAATTCCTGCTTTCTCTAGTACTGCCATGAGCTGATTAGAGAGTGCAAGATTCATCCTACCCTTGCCCGGGATGACATCGATTTTTGCACCGTCACCTGCGGAGATGCGGTCTGTGAAGATTATTCTTACTTTTTCGGGTGAGAGAATCTCAACTGTTTTTGCCTTACCTTCATAGGTAGTTTGGTCTGATGGACTAGGGTTCATCTTTAGGTCGGCATTTAGTAATCACTTTATGTAATTTGTGCAAATGAACTTTTCTCCAATTTTCCTTCTTCTAACTTAAATCCTTTCTGTAGCTCTCTGAAATATGCCTAAGATAACTGAGCCTATGACGATGGTGACAGATTACCTCCTTGCAATCTTCGCGTGGATATTTGCATATTTTATTCTTGCAAATGGGTATGATGAGGTACAACTCTACTGGTCACTCTCATTAATTGTCACTGGAATAGGAGCAGTAGGTGGCGGGTCTAGTCACGGCTTCAAGGAATTTTTCTCTGAGAAAGTCAATTCAGTACTCTGGAAAACCTCGATCATCCCCATTGGGATTGGCGCTTATCTAATGAGTGTGGCATCGATCAATTCCTCCCTTGATTGGCAATATCGCTGGATCATCAATCTCCTTCTCGCCTTCACCACTCTCCTCTACTGCGCTTGGATTGCTTTCGTCAATGACAAGTTCATTTATGTCATCCTCTACTATGCTCCTCTCATGGTTCTTGTTCTTGCCTTTCAAGTACTAAGATATCTCCTTTCACACTTGGGTGGTTATATTATCCTTGGTGTTTTGGTCTCTTTCCTCGCAGCTGGGATTCAAATTGCTATGAAGGGGAAGCTCCCCAAGCACTTTAACAATAATGATCTCTTTCATTTAGTACAGATTATCGGTCTGTATCTATTCTACTTAGGTGCTGACCTCAGTTACCTATTGTGAAGGATTCAGAACTCAAATTTCACATCACAGGGAAAATCCCTCAGCAAGGCAAGAGTCTTCATTATCCTGAGTCGAAAACTCTACAAGTCTTTAGAAAGTTATTCATTACAAGACGAACACTAATGGTATTCCTTACTGCAGTCATTTCTGATATTGATCTGAAAGTAATTGGTACTGCCTGATTTGCGTTGACAGTAGGTTGAGCTCATCCGTTTTCTGTCGCACAAATCTGGTTATCCTCCTGCGGACATCAACCATGACCCATTCAGGTTCATCTCTGAGATATACTCTCTTGAGCGTAAGATATTTTGCTGGAGCTGGATGTAGGGGGATCTTCTTCTCCCTTTGGATAAGATATTCAGAGGGATTCACTCCTAAGTAGCGTTCGTCTAGAAGAAAGCCAATGGTTCGCCTAATCATCTCTCAGCCGAAGTGATCTCCCGTCATTTCAATTTCTACCGTATCTCCAAAGATTGAGTAGGAGATGTCTGATACTGAGCATTTCGTAGGTCGGTATACTTTGTCCTTCTTGATGAAATTCCTGAAATCGTGATCACCTCTGAATTGCTCTATCCTGTCGAATTCATTGAGAAACTTCTCTGCCAGGTGTGGTATCCTGTAGCTGTAAGTCTTCCCGATCGCTGGTCTTATCTTGTACTCTCCCTCAATCTCAGCCCAAGCCCAGAGATAGAGTGAACCATCATTCGAGAGTTTGTTATTAATTATCTGAAGTTTTGGTTTCTCCCTGAAATTCAGAGCGATTACATTCCCGATGGAATTGACACCAGTATCTGTTCGACTGGCACTCTGGTAATTTGCATCCTTCAGAGAACGTATCAGATTCAGTTCAACCATCACACGTTCAAGAATATTCTCGACTGTCTTCCCACTTGGTTGCCTTTGAAATCCAGAATATGGCTCACCCAGATAGAAGACTTTTAGGAAATACATTATTTCATCTGGTAATAATTACCATTGACCTTCTGCTCCTTGTCCAGCTTACTGTTCAGCTTGTTGACACGTGGTCTACCAGTCTGTTTATCTGCCCGAAACGTGATATTCTGAGATCTGAGAAAACTGTTCATCCCTTCCTGCACGGAGAGTGGACGTGTTGCTTTTCCATAGACTCCTGGTTCTCCATCAAAATGGATGATACGGTCAGAGATGTATGCCTGTAGCATCATATCGTGCTCAATTACAATACTAGTTGCCTTTCGGTGGTTGATCAACCTTCTAATCGATTTTGCCACAACCACTCGATCCTCGGCAGAGATGTATGCCGATGGTTCATCAATGACGTAGAGATCAGCCTCTTTAGCCAGACAGATCGCAATAGCAGCCTTCTGTAATTCTCCTCCGGATAGTGTTGCGATTTCCCTTTTCATCAAATGCTCGAGAGAGAGTGGAGTTATCAATTCAGTCTTGAAGAAGGAGGATGCTAGTATAGATGGATTGGTCTCCATAAGTGTCTGCTCAATAGTTTTGTGGGAATCTGTGAGTTCTTCCAAGTACTGTGGTTTGTAACTGATCTCAAGGATGAGTTCCTCATCTTCAATTTCATCCTCCTCATCGAAGTATATTCTTGGACGGAGGAGAGAGATTTCACCAACACTTTCAGTGGGTTCCAACCTTCCTGCAATCATCTCCGCAAATGTACTTTTTCCAGTCCCATTTGCTCCTAGAATCCCGATAATGTCACCCTGGTAGAGGTCTCCCTTATCAGCTTCCACCTTAAATGTGCCATAATCTTTCATGATATAGCCATAAGAGATGAGAGGATTGTACCTCTCGTCATTCCGATTTGAGAGCTGAGTTTTTTGGAAGGTGATAGGAGTAGGTCTGAATCTCATATTTTCTGTTGGAATATAACCATCAAGAAATGCGTTGATACCCTCCCTGACCGACAAAGGGTAGGTCACAACGCCGTAAGCTCCTGCCTCTCCATAGTATAGATGGACGAAGTCGCTTAGGTAGTCAAGGATAGCAAGATCATGTTCTACGACGATAATTACGGTCTCGTCATCCACAAGATCCCTGATTAGGTTGGAAACCTTCATCCTCTCCTTGATATCAAGGAATGATGAGGGTTCATCGAAGAAGTATGCATCCGCCTTTCTCACAAAAGTCGCTGCAATTGCAAGCCTCTGAAGTTCTCCTCCTGAGAGCTTGTCGAGTGTCCTATCCCATATCTTTTCGAGTGAGAAATCAACTTTAACTTTCTCCGCAGCTCCCCTCTCATCAATATTCAGGATTAGATCCTTCACTTTTCCTTTTGTTATATGAGGAAGCTTCTCAACATTCTGAGGTTTGTAAGCAACTTTGAACTTTCCCTCAGAAAGTGGTTTGAAGAAATTCTGGAGTTCATTTCCCTTGTAGTGATTGATGACCTCCTCCCATGAATTCTCTCCCTCAAAATTCCCAAAATTCGGCTTGAATTGACCCGCTAAAATGTTCAGTGAGGTAGATTTCCCAGCACCATTCTGGCCCACGAGTCCCACGATTCTTCCTTTCTTTGGTACCGGTAGCCTATGAAGCTTAAATTGATTTGGACCATATCTGTGAGTGATCTGGGAATCAAGATCCTCCGGAAGGTTAATAATTCGGATTGCCTCGAATGGGCACTTCTTGATACAGATCCCACAACCCGTGCAGAGTATTTCAGAAATGAGTGCATACTTTCCATCTTCAGGGATGATAATACAGTCTTTCCCTGTTCTGTTTATTGGACAGTACTTCTCACACTCCTGTGCGCAGTCTTGTGGTTTGCATGTATCCTTGCTGACAATAGCTAACCTAGTCATTATTCAAAATTCTTAAGGATTCTTTCATATTAAATTTAATCGGTGAATTACCCCTTAGAGATATGTTTTTCTTCCTCTCTAAGTCAAGCAGTTGCACATCTATTCAAGAACCAGACCAGAGTGTTAAAGCTCAACCGTTCACTGAGTATATTAAGCGTATTCCGTTGCACATCTATTCAAGAACCAGACCAGAGTGTTAAAAAACTTCTATTTTTCTTATCTAATGAGGCGAAAAACTGTGTCAAATAATTTAAAGCTTCTTGATCCTGTACAAGTTCAGGCGATGATGTACGAGGAAGCTCCAAGAAACCTTCCCCGACTGTACACCTCCACCCTTCTCTTAAGATCAGCTTTCGGAGTTGTCACCATTCTTCTTCCAGTCTATCTTAAGGATCTTTCAGATTCCGGATTAGGACCTAATTTCTCTGGACTACAGATAGGACTTATCGTTGGATCCATATTTATATCAGAAATAGCACTTGTGACAATTTTTGGTAGGCTTTCGGATATAATGCACCGCCGCGTGCCTCTTATAGTCGTCGGTAATATAATAGCAGCACTTGGTCTCTCGATGTTCAGTTTCTTCGATAATTTCACCATACTCTTCACTGCCCATCTGGTAGAAGGAATAGGCGCAGCAATGGTAACTGGTCCAGCTCTCGCTATGATTGGAGATTCATCCAAACCTGAGGAGAGAGGTGCGAATATGGGCTTGTACGAGACAGTTACTTTTGGTGGGATGGCAGTAGGTTTCCTCGTTGGAGGAGTCCTCTATGATTTGCTTGGTGGTATTCATGGAGGTGGTCGATACACCTTTATCATCAGTGGACTTTTCCTAATTGGAGGTTCTATTTATGCTTCTCAGATGCACGAACCACATGCCCAATCCTTCCAAGAAGAATTTTCAATTGTCAAACGATTTTACAGGGAGACAGTACCCCACATTTACTTCATACTGATTGGTTCAGGAATGATTGTTAGTGTCTTTGTCATCTCTACCATCAATGGTCTAGCCGCAGGTTCGGTCACACTCATCTCAGTCCTTCTTGGAACTGGTGTGAATCTGCAGTACAAACTAACTTTTTGGGGAGCAGGTCTCTTTATCCTGCTTCTAGGTTTTCTTGATTTCTACCTCGAAGAGACTGCAACACCTGAAGAGCGAGTACCCCTAGGTGGAGAGAATCATAGTCATTTTGATGAACTGGCAGAAGCTCTGAATGACAAGGATTTGAAGAGAATCCTTCTAGCTTGGTATATGGTCATGATAATTTTGGGAGTAATCGTAACTTTTCTCCCAATCATCTTAAAAGAAGGTTCTCTCAGCAGTGGTCCAGCCCAAGGTGATATCCCTGCTGCAAATCAGGCAATTTCCCAAGGATTAAACACTAGTATGGTTGGGATCTATTTTGTAGTTGGAGTCTCTCTACTTGGTGTACTTCAGATCTTCTTCGGGAAGATGGTTGATAAATGGGGTCGTCGTCCAGTACTTTCCATAGGAGTTTCTTCAATTACACTCCTCACTCTCGAAGTTACTCTTGCCATTCTCTTCTTCCCGTCATGGTTCAGTGGGTTTTCAACCACGCAAGGAACGATATTTCTACTATTTGCTGCACTTACTGGAATGGGTGTTAGTGCCTTTGGTCCTGCAGCGTTAGCAGTCCTTGCGGACAATTCCACTCCGACAAATCGTGGTACTGCATCAGGTATTTACAGCCTACTCTTAGGACTCGGTCATCTCACGGGTGATATTATAGGAGGAAGTCTCTGGGATCTGGGTGATTCACTTGGAGGAAACCGGGGTTCTGCATCTATGATCTTTGGATTCTGTTTTGTTCTAGCAGGATTGGCATTCTTCTTCGTCCATTCTATCGAAAAATCTCCTGTGAAGAATTCTGTAGTAAGTTAGAATTTTCTGCTGAAATATTTAACCTTCAATATGGTTCAGTTTACTCACAGATACTCCCCATCCACACTGAATCTACGAAGCAAATAGACTTAAGCAAATGAATAAAATTTCCGATGTGCATAAGATCTTGGCCTATCTCTACTTGATTCGTTCATTTGAAGTTCTGCTCATTGCGGGAACCGGCTCCATAACTCTCATTTTACTTGGAATTAGCGATCTTCTGAAACTTACTGAATTATTCACAATTCTGCTTCTTGGTGCAGCTGGTGTCCTTACTTGGAATGACACTCTAGACATAGTTGAGGATAGTGTGGCACATCCGGAAAGACCAGTAATCTCTGGTGATGTCGGTGTTCTAGAGGCAAGAGTAATTGGCACTGTACTACTTCTCTTGTCCCTTGCTGTGAGCTTGAATTTTGCAATAAATGCGGCTCTACTAGGATTGCTGGGAATTGCTATATCTATCCTGTACTCATTCACCTAAAAATCGAGATTCATCGTCATTGCGCCCATGAAGAATCTTGTAGTCGCTGGTGTAACTGCTCTATTCCTGGCACTACTCCCCTCCGATCTTGAATTATCTGCTTCTTGGATCTACTTCCTTTTTGTTCTAAGTCTCGTCCTCATTCTCTTCGGGTATGAGATTCTCAAGGATATCAGGGATGTCAACGGAGATCGAGCAGCAGGATACCAGACTCTGCCACTGCGGAGAGGTATTGTAAACTCGGGATACACCGCAGCATTCTTTTTTGCCATCTCCTGTATCTTGATGAGCTGGGGACTTTTCAATGTCGGATATCTCACTGAAGCTGTAATCTCGCTTGTAACGACCCTAATCGTGCTTATTCCATTCTACTACCTGAAAAAGCATCCGGATCCTGAATCTTCGGATGTTGTTCGTTATGCAGTTGTCTTCATATTGCTCCTATCAATTGGATCGATAGGAATGCTTCTCTACCTGAGGCTTATTTCAGCTTGATCCTCTCGAGATCTGCGATGTAGTTCTCCAAGAACTGAGATAGGATACTGTGTTCGATCTCAGAATCGGTATTGATCTCGATGACTACTGGTGAGCTGTCAAGAACTTCCTCTGCAATGAGTTTTCGGATATTTTTTCTCCTGTCAAAGGTCCTGTATCGCACTCCGAATCCTTCGACAAGTGATTTTATACTTACTTCCTGCGGTGTGAGGAAGTACTCGTCAAAAACCTCTTTGTACTTTGATATTGGAAGGCGTCTAAAGATGCCTCCTCCTGAGTTATTGAGAACGACAATTTTGAGATTGACCTTGTACTTATGTACACTCAATAAGGCGTTGAGGTCATGCAAAAAGGCCAAATCTCCAATGAATAGGACATCCATCCTCGACTTGGTGAAAAGCGAGATTCCAGAGGCGGTACTGATGTTTCCATCAATCCCTGAAACTCCTCTATTTCCATATATCCTTACATCTTTCTCCAACGGGAGGAGGAATTGATCAATATTTCGGATAGTTAGACTGTTTGCTGCAAATACATTCGAAAGATTGGGTAGGCTTTGGATAGCCCTAATAATGAAGGAGGATGCTATTTTTTCCCGCTCTAAAAACGTCGTGACCTTGTTCCTATGGAACTCTTCTAACTTGTGATATTTGGCTAGATAATCTTTTTCCTTCCTCAGGGGTCGGTCGATGAACTGCAGAAGGTCATTCAAGATACATTTTGGATCACCTGGTAGAAATATATCTGTGCTATGAAACTCATCCGCCCAGTTATGACCGACCTGAATCTTAAATGCGGAGGGCGATCGACTGATAAACTCTAAAAGATATTTGGATGTCACTGATGCTCCGACCTGAATAATTACTTTAGGTAGCAAAATATCTTGGATCTTTTGTGAGCGAAATAGGGACTCTGCTCCGGATACCACGTTCTCCCCAAGTTGAGAGAAAGTACGAATATTGCTTAACGGATCGGCGAGGATGGGATATGCCAGAAATCTAGAAAGTAAGTTTCCAGCTGTAATCAATTCAGGATCATAAGCTATCGGACCAAAAATAATTACTCCTCGCTCCTCCATGAAATTAGAAACTAGCTCTTCAAGCACCTCATTTTTTACGGTTTGTGTAATTTGATAGATGCTAGGTACTTTGGCAGGAAATATATCCTGAATCTGTTTTGGACTTTTGAGTGGTTCCCTATTTTCGAGTGGTTTGTCAAAGGGGAAGTTGAAGTGAACGACACCTCCAGTCATAGATTCTGCATACCCCCGAGTAGCTGAACTTCTGATATGCATAGCTTCTTTCTGATCGAGGATGGTCGGAGGAGGCATATCAAAGAACTCCTTGCAATATCCTCCATATATCTTTATCTGGTCAATTGTCTGATTTGCACCGCTCTTTCTGAGTCTGTGGGGACGATCAGCTGAGAGGATGATTAATGGAACACCTGTCTGACTTGCTTCAACCACAGCTGGCATGTAATTGACAAGTGCACTTCCCGAAGTGCAGATCAATGCTACGGGTTTCTTTGATGCTTTTGCAATTCCGAGAGCAAGAAATGCAGCACTCCTCTCATCAAGAATGGAGTAGACCTCTATTTCCTGTCTTCTTTGCCATGCAGCAATTGTCAAGGGGGTTGACCTAGATCCAGGTGAGATGCAGACTGCTTCTAATCCTACCTGAATCAGCGAATCTAAGAAAATCTGTGAAAGAAGCACATTGTTATCTGACATTTACACACTCTCCAGAATCTTGGTCATGGGAAGCAATTTTAACTCTGTCTCTTCCCACTCTTTCACCGGATCAGATTCAGGGACGATACCTGCCCCTGTGAAGAGGGCAATTACATCCTTCTTGAGAAGTGCAGATCTAATGGCAACTGAGAACTCCCCATCACCCTCCGCGTCCATCCACCCTACTGGTGATCCATACCAGCCTCTTCCCTCTGCTTCTAATTCTACAATTACATTCAGTGCTTCCTTCTTTGGAAATCCACCAAGGGCCGGTGTTGGATGCATCTGCCTCGCCAAATAAAAAATCATAATCTCTGGATACAACTTCCCAGAAAGTATTGTATTCAAGTGATGGATATAGCTTAAGGTTTTTACACTCATCTCAGAAATCTTCACCTCTGAGCAAACTTCTTGCAGGACACTCCGAATACTTCTCACGACAATCTGGTGCTCTATCCTGTCCTTGTTACTTGACAGCAACCTCTCCTTCTGGACGGCATCCTTCTCCTTTGTGTTTCCTCTAGGAGCACTTCCTGCAAGCGCCTCCGTCTCAACAAAAAGACCCCTTTTTCTAACGAGCGTCTCAGGAGATGCACCAAGGAAAATCTCTCCTCCAATTGAAAAGTAGAAGCACATATTCTCTCTGTAGCTCTCCAAGAGTTTGGAATAGAATTCGATTGAATCTAAATTTTTTACATGGTGCAATCTTACCATAGAAAGAACGACCTTGCTAATTGCTCCTTCTAAGAAAAATTCCTTTGCTCCTTCAATCATCTTTGACCACCTCGCCAAATCTGGAACTGAGCGTGCTTTCCCAATTCTCACTTTCTGCATAGATTGCTTCTTTTTCCAAGAGATACACTCAACCTCCTTCCTCATTTCTCTCTCTGGAATATCTTGGGATGAGTAGGAGCAGAGACTTAGATAATACTGTTCATGGATTTTTCGTAAAGTGTATCGATGAAGTGTGAAACGATTAGTTGGGAAATTACTCCATATTTTTGAGTGCATTCTTTGATCGAAGGTAAAGCCTCCTATCAAAACAGGAGAGGATTTGACTCCATAGTAGATAATTCTGGAGAAGAGACTTTCCATCCCTCTTGAGATCTCTTCCTCGTTCCCTTCTAAACAGATTTCTTCGACAGCACCTACTATTCCAGATTCTGCCTTGATCAAAATTGAAAGCTCCCTCTCCCTAAATGTATGTATGAAATCATTGAAGTCAACTGAGACCTCTGTCGTATACACGAAAAGGGTCTTCCCTGTGTTCATCTATTTGATATGACATATCTCAAATTAAGACTTTGTGACATCTTCTAACCCCGGGTGCAATTTCAAAAGACACTAAAATCCACAAATTACATGCGCTCTATGGAACAATCGGAGATAAACAAGATTGAAGCTTGGAAGATGGCTATTCGTCCTCACACCCTTCCTGCTGCAATTGGACCGGTTCTGGTCGGTGCAGGTTTTGCCATTACCGTCAATCAATTCAGGCTATTCCCTTCTCTCGCAGCCCTAATTGGTGCAGTTCTTCTTCAGATCCTCTCAAATCTGGGAAATGACTACTATGATTTCCTCAAAGGCTACGATACGGAGGATCGAGTGGGTTTTACAAGGACTGCTGCGAGTGGTCTTTTGTCTATCAAGGAGCTCAAACTTGGAATCCTGATTAACATAATTCTGGCCGTTCTAACCGGTATCTATATTCTCTTCTCCGTCCTCGGATTCAGTATATTCGGAGTTAATGGCGCAGTAGTGATAATCATAATTGGTGTCCTCTCAATAATTTTCGCTCTTCTCTACAGCGGTGGACCATACCCACTCAGCGTTCTCGGATTGGGTGATATGTTTGTCCTCATCTTCTTCGGATTCTTTGCGGTCATGGGTACGTATTTTGTAAATGCAGGTTCTCTAAGCTATGCTGTTTTTATAGGGTCTTTCGCTCCAGGTTTCCTGATAACTGCAGTTCTCGTAGTCAACAATTACAGGGATTATGAGAGTGACAAGGCGGTTGGTAAGAATACTCTTATTGTGAGATTCGGGCAGAGATTCGGCCAGACCGAATACTTTCTTCTGCTCCTCATTCCGTACATAGTCCTGTTCGTCCTGATCTTCTTCTACGAGAATTTCTCAATCTTCGTACTCCTCCCCATCCTCACTCTGTGGATGGCAAAGAGGAACCTGAGCGAGTTGAACCCAAATACTCCAAAAGAAAGACTGAATCCCCTTCTTGGAAAAACTGCCAAACTTTCAATGTATTTCAGCATACTCTTCGCCATCGGTCTTGCTATCTGACCAAGGAATTGATTGTATCAATGATAGATTTGTCGAAGAGAGCCGGTTGAACCGCCAAAAGCTCTCTTACAGTAGGAGATGTATCTTCCCCAAGCAATTTGAGCGTGTTGTAAAGACTCAACAGTGTCTTAGCAGTGTTGTGCGCATTACTTATTCTCCTTCTGATTTCAAGGGAATGCAGAAGGTAATCTTTGCTCATTTCCACCCTTCCTTCCTTGAAATTCAATCTTCCTAAATCACGGTAGGTGGTAGCCACAAGCTCATGTAAATTGTATTTCCTGCGGAGGTGGAGTGCATGGATATAGTGAGCCTCTGCAATGCTACTCTCTCCTGTTGTAAGGAGAATATTCGCCAAATTGTTGTGGTAGTATGATTGTCCGATCTCGTCTCCCCAATTACACCTTTTCAACCAATTCAGCGCACTGTGCAGATCATCAGGTCTTCCTTTCTCCTTCCCTCGACTCCAAAGTATAAGAGCCATAATATTCGCTGCTTTGCTTGGGTGTGTTTCTACAGCTTCTTTGGCAGAGGCGATTGCTGGCTCAAATTCACCCCTTCTCCAATATGCATAAGCTAGGAGGATATCTGCGTTAGGATGACCTCTGCTCTTCGCTTTTTCAGCATAACTAAGTGCTTCAGAATAGTTTCCCTGCTTCTCCCTAAGTAGACTCAGAGCCGCTTCCCTATCTGTGAATTCCAGCTTGGATATTCTCCTCTCTATTCCAAAAAATTGCCCTCTCTGCATCTCTCTCTCAAGAACGTTCAAAATATTTCACCTACGATTAACAACCCTACAATTCCAATAAGAACCATGCTCACAAATAGTTTTTCTTGGCTATAATCTCCAGCAAGAATCCTCCTGATAACATAGATGACTGGAAGGAAGAGTACTGTAATTTCAAGGAGGTTGAATATGGGAATCATTCCCAGATAGAGTACTGCAATCAGTACAAGGATAGTTTGGGAAAGTGCTTTGTACCTATTTTTTCCGAGCAGCTGGAGAATTGTACGCTTTTTACTTCTCCTATCCGCTTCAAACTCAATTGTCTCTACCTGAATTATGAGAAGTAGTGTCATCAATGCAAGGACCGATGTGAGGAGAGTTGCATACAATGGCAATAAAATCGATGAATTCTGGATATACACTCCTCCAATAAACGGTAAATACACCCATGTAATCAAGATGATAAGCTCACCCAATCCACGTTTTGCGAGTGAGATCGGGGGAAAGGAATAGAGGATCGCAAGGAGTGCTCCAACTATCCCGATCCAGAGCACAAAATTCCCGTTAACTACAGAGTTTACGTAGATCCCGATACTTCCTCCAATTGTCAGGAACAGTAATCCTTGAACAAGTGTATCGTAGGGAAGACTTATCCCATGTTGGATAAATCGACTTGATCCATGTATCCTGAATTCTGAATTTATCGGCTCGTAATAGTGAAGGTCTTTTGCGGTGAGATAATCAAAATAGTCATTCAGTAAATTTCCTGCAATCTGAATACATATCAGTGCAAGCAGTGCTAACATGAATAGTTTGGGTTTGCTCAAACCTAGTGCTAAACTTCCAATACTGTAAGGTATGATACTCTCAAGTAACAAAGGTGCTCGAATTCGTGCAGCATTTACTACTATCTTCTCCCTAATCCAATCCAGAGAAGAGTGAAGTACCCTCTCTTTTTGTATTCTGTATGTCTCCAACTCTGTTTTCTTCCCATATTGCATCTGGGTTGCAGTAAAGAGGAATTTTCCTTCCTCCTTTCTCACTCTTCCAATCAACTCTACTGTGTATATTCCAAGTCTATTGGTTGGGACAATCACAGTGAGTCGTGAACTGTATTGGAGTGCATGCAGAATAGGAGCATAAGGATCAATAGAGATACTTAGGACATCATCCTCAACAGAGATCTTACACCTCTCGCTGATCACTGTATCCCCGATACTACTTGTGATAATACCATCCTCTAGGGAGCCAATTGTATCCCTGTACAACCTTCTGTTATACTCATCTAAGTACTCGAGTGCGTGAGGGATTTGTGACTGAATTGAATTGTAGTAATCATCAGATCCGTAAACTCTTCTCTCCTTGCTTTCGATGACAAATACATTCTCTTCAATCCTCCCTCGAAAAACAGTGTGATCGAATCCCTCAGATCGATCTCGGTGAATCTTATCTACCCGCAATACCTCTGCTCTCTGGGATTTGTACTTCCTAGAAATCAGTAGTTGCTTCTCTTCTTCATCCAAGATTTTGATAGAGTGAATTTGATCCTTCTCTGGAAGAGTGATTATACATGTCATCTGTGAAACACTTCCTCATTAGTCCCCCTACTCAAATGGAATTCCATGATATCCATCGTTACAGTCAATCTCCTTTCATAGAAGGCATACTTCCCACGAAATTGTTCTTGGGGAGAGTTCAGTTTCTCATCAGTCAGAGTTACAGTTCCTTTGACTACCAGAGTTTGTTCTCCTTCTGCCAGTACTATACTAGTTGACTCATTGTGAAGAATAGGTCGGAGCTCATCAAAAAATATGAGTGGTGGATTGATAATGATCTTTCCATTCCGATATGTAAATCTCGTGGGATAATAATGAGTTTCCTTCCCAGAGATGAGGGTGCATATCTCACTTTTCTGGAGTAGATTCTCTATATCGGTAATGGAAGCGCTATCAGATTTAGTTCTGTAACTCTGCATGTCATCATACACTGCTTTAGCAGTTTCCTCATCAGCGATGATACTCATCCCTTCATCTGTGAGTTGAATTATAAATGACTCATCGATCTGTATGTCATTCAGGATGCTCTTTGGTGAGCCTACTACAAGAACTCGGGAGACAGTATCAGATTCTGTCATATATCCCTTAAATCTCTCTGCAAATGCTCTTGTCTGATCATGGAGGACTGATGCTTGGGCGAATGTCTGGACATACTCATAGACATAGGGCGTTGAAATGATAAGACTATGAATTTGATCTGCCTCTTGCTGAGGGTACTTTAAGGTGCTAAGTACCAGTGAATCTGCTTTCTGTACAGATTTTACGATTGACCCATCGAAGTAAGAGAGTGCAGTTGTCTTGATCTCAAATTCTGTATTTCCTAAATGAATCTCAATTCCAGTCTTTTTACACTTAGCAATCAAGCTCTCGGAGATGGGTAAATTGTGTGAAAGATACTTGAGTTCCTCATAGGTATGATAAGGGGAGATTACATCAATATTCATCGCATTAGAGAGTATAGTTATGGTCTCCAGTTTCTCTGAGATTTTATCATGGAGAACCTTCTCACTCTCCTGATTGGAGAAGGTGGGATATATCAATCGAGGACTACCCCAATCCTCAAGTATTTCCACAATTAACCTCTGCAAATTGTTCTTCCTATTCTTCTCCGTTGAGTGCTTCAACCTATTCACTGCGCCTTCAAAGCGATGTTCAAGGATGGGAGTGAATTCGGGGATAAGTGAATCTAGTAGGTGGTTGACTGAAGCTCTTGAGACCTCCTTATCAGATATGAGATCAGCTAAGAGTGAATCAATTTTATGCTCATCTACAACTTGAAGTACAATTGTGCGCTCTGATCGCATGGACATGATCTCCTTTGCCCTTGTTGAATCGGTGAAAAGGAGACCTACCATAAATTGAGGGTACTCATGAACTATTTATTATTTGCTAAGTTCCACCATTTGCTTCACTTGCGACCTATTAATCTTCCCTGAGGCGGTCAATGGTAGCTTGACAAAGTGGAATCTCTTCGGAATCTTGAACGCAGGTAATCTCTCTCTCAAGAATTTCTTCAATTCCTCCGTTTTTATCTCCTCATTACTCTCAATCGCCACTTCAATCCTCTGTCCCCATTCATGATCCTCAACCCCAAAAACACATAGCTTTTGCACTCCTCTGTACTGACTGATTGCCTCCTCAATCTCAAGAGGATGAACATTCTCTCCCCCAGTGATGATTGTCTCATCTGCCCTTCCAAGTACATGTAATTTTCCTTCCTCATCGATGTAACCTGTATCTCCGGTGGTGAAGAACCCCCTTATAGGTTGTTCCCCTATGTACCCTGCAAAGACTTGTGATCCTCTGATTTCTATGGATCCTTCGCACCCTTGAACACATTCCTCTCCATTGTGCGTAATACGTATTTCCATTTCATCTAGTGCATATCCTACCGTAGTCCTATCTTGATAGACCATCTCTGGTGTTGCTGTTGCTATCTGTGAACAGCTTTCCGTCATTCCATAGGTTGTGAATATCCTTAACTTCTCTCGAATGCAGATATTCAGTAGATCAGAATTTGGTTTTGCACCCCCTAAAAGAAGTACTTTGAGTTTCTTCAGTGGTTCGATGTCATTATTAATAAGTCGATGGAGCATTGTAGGGACAAATGAGACGATATTAACGTCACCTCTTCTAATGCAATTGCTGGTTTTTTCGATATCAAAGCGATCGTGAATTACGATTGAAAGATTCAAATAAACCGCTCTAAAAAGAATTGCCAAGCCCCCTACGTGGTATATCGGTAAATTCAGTAACCATCGATCTCCGACCTCAAGTCCGAGACGTTTCTTCGATGCCAATGCATTTCTCCTGAAATTCTCAAGTGTCAGTATTACTCCCTTAGGAGAACCTGAAGTGCCAGAGGTGAATAGGATTATCCGAGATTCTCCTCCACTCTTAGGTACCTCATTCACTATTTTGACGGAAGTTCCTACCAAGTAGTTTACTTCAGAAATTTCCAGAAGATTTGTACTTTCTTCTTCTTTCAACTGCGGATTTAGGAGCACAATATCAGAACCTATGGAAACTAAAGCAAGAATAGATATTACTGACTTGATTGTGTTGTCAGGTGCAAGAGCAACTGTGTCATTCGCTCGAATGCCTGAATTCCTGAACTCCTCTACGGTCTCTTCAATTCGTACCTTCGTCTCTGCAAAGCTTAGGCTCTCATCCTTAAACGAGAGAAAGACTCCATTTCGAGCAATTGGGGTATCACTCAATAATCTCACAATTCCCTCTTCTTTTTCACCGATATAATCTACTCGATACTACCTTATTCATAAAAGACAAAAGTTAATAATTGAAATGAGGTAGACTTATATATGGCAGTGGATAACGTCTTGGGTCTCATTTTATCGGGAAAATTTGACAGTGCCATCGAGGTTATTGAGACGTTAGACCCACACTCATTCCAGTATCGCTATCTCAAAACTTTCCTTTATGCTACCATGTATGAAGTTGATATCCTTAAGGAGAAATATGCTGAATGGTTTGACCCTGAGAAGTTGAATGAAACCCATAGATTCTTCTTGGATCTTACTCTCTTGGATAATTCACTCAATGAAGATCTTCTTGATTTTCATAGTATGGATGAAATTATTCAAGGATTTGAACATAGACTCGAATCCCTCCCGATATCAGAGGGGGAAAAGAAGTACTATGGCTTGGTACTTCTGGGGTATAGAGGTATCGCTTCAATCGCTTCTGGACTCTACAACAACGCGGAAACCTTTCTGAGCGAAAGCATTAAAATCTTAGATGAGAACAGCTTGTTTCAAAGAGCAGCATCTACCCTTATGAGAATCCTCCTCGGGATTGTACATCTCGAACTTGGAGATTACGAGACCGCGAAGCGAATATTCTCTGAGGTAAAAAATGATTCTGAAAAGGATAACAATATTCTCGGATACGGGCGATCATCTTCCTACAAGGCATACAGTGAATTTCTCACTGGGAATTTCGAAATTGGTCTCAACGAGCTCTTAGAGTGTCTCGATTATATTAAGGAGAACCATCTGCCCAAAGCTGACCTTGGGAATGTTTACTTGCTCCTCTCAAGAATCTATCTCTCTAAAGGAGAATACATTGTCTCAAAGCGGTTTCTTCTATCTGCTATTGAGAACTTTGAATCATTTAACGACACTCGGGATCTTGCCGATTGCTATTCTGAAATGGGTACGATCTACTACGAACAGGGAATGCTCGATATGGCTTTGGAATCATATCAGAAATCCTTGGCCTCAAATCTCAAATTAGGAAATCAGCTCAAAATCGCCATATCCATGAAGGATATTGCAACTGTCAATCACGAGAGGCAGCCAGATAGCACCTATGGAGAATACCTAACTATTGCACTCGAGCAAGCTCTGAAGATTGGTCATTCTTCACTTGTTGCGGAACTGTGCTACTACCTTATTACAGGTGGTAGTATCGATAAATCTCGGAAAGAGTATGCCATGTCAGTCTTCTCTGAGATTACACAGGATGCTGATGACAGTTCGGATGTCACTCTTCTTTACAAGCTAGCCAAGAGTTCAATGCTGAAGAACAGTACTCGAATAATTGATAAGTTCGAGGCTCAGCAAATCTATTTCTCAATCATAGGAAATAAGAAATTGCACAGCAAATTCCTTGTAGATGCTTATTTGGCACTTTTCGAATTGCTCCTCCTTGAGCTCAAAATCAGCTCAGACTCTGGTGAAGATGTAATGGAAGATATCAGGATAATCTCCCAAAAATTGGAGGACTACCTCAAGATTTCTGGATCTATGAATGTCCACCTCAAATTAATGATCCTTCGATCCAGATTTTTCTTACTTGAGCAGAAGCTCGATGACGCACAGAAGACCCTCCTTGAGGCAGAAGAATTGGCAATTGCGAAAGGATTTTACTCCCTTAAAGAGAAAATAGCTAAGGAGCGAAGTGATCTCACTACATACATCGCAAAATGGATGAAATTGATTGAGCAAAATAAGGAGAATATTGAGAATTACCAGAGAAAACAGATTATTGAGTATCTCAACGATGCGAGTAAGGTAGTCAAAATGTTTTAGATTACCTGAAATTGAGTTTTGAATTCCGGTAATCTCTTTTGTGAGGAAAAATCATAGATTTTAGAGTTTTATGCTTCAGAAGGGGGAAATTTTTATATTCTTCATCTTGTGTAGAAGTGTAGATGTCATACAATGTCTCAAAAGCGGAGATTGAATCTGCTGGTGACAACACCATAGGAGGGGTAGTTGTTGCTTTGGTATTCGTCGCCCTTACGATAATAATCTATGGAATCCTTGGATCACAGACAAATGTGCTTGGACAGTCTGGTTTCATCCAAACTCTGACCCAAGTTGCACTCGGTGGTATCCTAATTCTTCTCATCTCGATCTTTGCAAATTACAGTGTCCTAAAGTGGGTCAGGCAGAATGCAAGGCAAGTGATCTTCTGGGGATTCATGGGAACTATCCTCTTCTTCGTAGGTGGTATATTTCTCCTTGGGGTATTTCTCTTCCTTACTGATACATTTATCGGTGGATTTGTGCTTCTTATTGCCGTAGCTCTAGGCGCACTTGCAATATTCTTCTGGAGGACAGTCCAGCGTCGCATCGATCTTGCAGCGCGTTGGCTTTCTGTTGCCTCTTCAGTGGTAATGAGTGAGCCCGGAATGCTCTTGATGTCATTGGCGCAAAGTGTGGTTCTAACTGTTGGTGCAATCACTCAGTATATCGTCATTAATTCTTTCCAGTATTTCCAAGCAGGTAATCTATCTGTTGATCAGATGAATAACATTCTGTCCATCATCTCTTTCATATACATTTGGTTCACCTTCTTCACACTCTACTACTTTGGAGGTGTGAATGTCCATATGGCATATGCACGAATCAAAGGTGTAGATCCAACAATTGGTCAGGGTATTTCCTCTGCAACCCGGAAGATCCCTTCCCTTCTCCTGTACTCATTGATCTCTACCATTGTCCAAGTCGTGACTAATTTCGGAAGATACTCAGGTCAGAGGAGGTCTCAAAATGGTTTTGATGTCAGTAATACAAGGGATATCGGGGCTGCAGTTTTTGGGGCGTTTTTGCAGATTATTGGTGGACTCTTACGCTACCTTTACTACCTGATTAGCTTCTTCACTCTTCCAATCATAATCATCCGGAGAAAAGGTGCAATTGCTGCCATGAAGGAGAGTTACCACTACTTCAGAAATAATCCTTGGAATGTAATTATTGGTGATATGTCATTTAGCTGGGGTGTATGGTCAATATACCTCTTCACCTCTGTGATTTCTGGTGTTGCTGGATTTGCATATGGGGTTGCTCTCACCTTCATCTACTGGGGTGGTACTGACTATATAATCATAGGAATTCTCTTTGCCTTCATCACATTCATAGCAGGAATTTTCATAACTAAGCTCTTTATCAGCCCACTGTACACCGCATTCACTACAACAATATACGTGTATGCATCTGAAGGCCCTGATGCAATCGCTGTCGCACCTCCTGAGTTGATTACTCAGATCGAGAGTTCTATGAGTAGTCCAGCCACAAACGCTGCAATGGCTAACAAGTTTATGTAACTTCCCAATTCCACTTCTAAAAACTAATATACTGAATTATCAAGTCAATTTCGTGGATAAAGCAGAAATGAGACTCTGGATATACATTTGTATTTTCTTATTAACTGTTTTCCCCCTTCTAGTCTATTTGATCCCAACTCCTAATGTGATTCTTATTACCAAGGAAGAGTATCTAGGTATTAACTTCGAAATATTTTTGAGGATAAAGGTCTACATTGCACTCCTGATCACTGGGTTGGTTACTGGAGTTGCTGGAGCTGATATATCGACATACAAGGGTATTTTTGTCAAGAATAGTGAGGAGGATACTGGATGGCTTTTTGCTC
>Ga0114931_10003301_pt1 | contig 20453 bp, 22 predicted proteins | sample 2SBtaG_FD_89579 | JGI IMG/M metagenome (GOLD analysis project Ga0114931, IMG submission 89579) | Deep subsurface microbial communities from Kolumbo volcano to uncover new lineages of life (NeLLi) - 2SBTROV14_V59a metaG | ecosystem: Environmental > Aquatic > Marine > Volcanic | place: Kolumbo...
AGCCTCCACGATTAGCGCCATGGTGAGGTTCTTCGGGGAATGGAATTGGTCCCAGTCGCGTTCAGCAGCAAATTCGCGCAGGTGGGCCTTTATTTGCTCAAGTGATTCCATGAAAGTCGAAGATCTTCCCTGCTCCTATTTTTCCATATTTTTCTTATAGTTAGATTTCACATAATCACCTCGCCAAATACTCGGGGTTGATTTCGGTAAACGATAATACCACGGCCTTTACCTCAATCTATTCCTCAATAAGGTAACCCGGGCATCTTACTTTCTTAAACCAAACAAAGCGTTATCTGATGAGTAAATGGGATGATTGGCGGGTCGAGAACTGGCGCAGTAGCCAACCAATGCTGCCTACGCTCGTACTGGCTTGGCAACAGACTGTCTAATAGACTAGGTCAGATCATGTGGCATTCTGACCGAATAGGCTCTTGTAAACTAAGGACTTACGGTAAGGCATGGCGCTTGTCCTGGGCCACAACAGGAACAGTCCGGAATCGCAGCTGCAGACAAGAACGATGGGAACAGAGAACATTAAAACCACTGGTGTTTACGACCGCGAGGCAGAATCGCTGGCGGCCAGCTATGAGTCCAAGTCCTTCGAGGAAGTCCACAGCGGCGTTCTCGACCTGGTGCCCGAACCTGCCGGCTTGGTTCTGGACATCGGTGCCGGCTCGGGTCGCGATGCCGCATGGTTCGCTGACCATGAGCAGGAGGTCATCGCTGTGGAACCGGCAGGTCGGATGCGCGATATAGCCAAGTCCCTTCACCCGGACTCGCGCATTCGCTGGCTCGACGACCAACTCCCTGCCCTCACGAATGTGTTCCGGACAGGATTGACCTTCGATCTCATTTGGTTGAGCGCGGTCTGGATGCATGTTCCGCCGACTTCCCGAGAGCGTGCCTTCCGGAAGTTAGTCACCTTCCGTAAGAAGCCGATTGACCATATGTCAAACAGTGGCTGGCGACGAACACGTCAGAAGGCCGGGTTACCACAGGTCCGGGTTCACGATTTGAAGCATACCTTTGGTCGTCGGTTACGGGCGGCAGGCGTAAGCTTCGAAGACAGACAGGACCTGCTGGGGCATCGCTCAGGGAGAATGACCACGCACTACTCGGCGGCTGAATTGACCCGGCTGATTGTTGCAGCTAACACGGTGTGCAGTCGAGGTGACAAGAAGCCGGAATTGGTGGTTTTACGAAGGCTCAGCGTTAGCTAGGTCCCGCAAAACTCCCGCAAAATTTTAGAACTTGAAAATGCAGTCTGTAAGTTGTTGAATTTGGTGGGTCGTGAAGGATTTGAACCTTCGACCATCGGATTAAAAGTCCGGTGCTCTACCAACTGAGCTAACGACCCGTATTCAGAAGTATGCCACCAGGCGCCCTGAACAGGACGAACGCATCATACCCGGAATACGCCAAATGGCAAGCCCCGGGTGGCTTGCAAGTCATTGATTTATTACTAAACCTTGTCGAGCCGGCGGAGTTTGCCCGGCACCAGATGCAGATCGGCCAGGGCGGCTACCACGGCCTTGCCAAGGCTGGCCTCGTCCTCGTACACCAGCTTGTAGTACTGCGTCTTCATGGACAGTGTTGCCCCCAGCACGATGGCGCCGAAGGTGATGAACGAGCCTGCCGCCAGCGTGGAAATCCCGGTAATTCCCTGCCCGATGGTGCAGCCCAGCCCCAGCACACCTCCAAAACCCATGAGGATGGCGCCGATGAGGTGGTTGAGAAAATCCCCGAACGAACTGAACCACTCGAAGCGGAAACTGCCGCTGACGATCGACCACAGCAAGGAGCCGGCAATGACGCCGAGAAATGCCATTACGCCGAAGGTCAGCAGGGCGGGATTGAAACCGCGTGTGGCATATCCCAGCGTCTGCCCCATGGGATTGATAAAGGTGAAGGACTGCGGGCTGAGCGGGCGGCCCAGGGCAGGCTTGCCCGCATCCGACTCGGCCAGCATGTCCCACTCTGTGTAGTAGCCACTCAGTGAATACACCTCGCCATCAGCGTCGATCCGTACGGTACTGGTGACATACCAGGCGCCAAGCACAGCGAGGCCCACGGCCAGGCCACCGAGGATGTTGTCGAAACTGCTTCTGAAAGCGGAGGAACTGAAGACGAAAATCAGCAGCGTCAGGCCGATCAGGCCGGCGATCACCGGCCGCGCCTTGATGGCAAGGTCACCGGTGAGCAGGCTGCCCAGATCCTGGCTGACACCCACATCGATGGACAGCGGGCGGATCCAGTCATAGAACAGTAGCGTGAACAACGTCTGGTCACTGCCCGGGAACGGGTTGACCATGAAATAGGCGATCACGCCGATGACCAGCATGACCAGGACGGACTTGAGGCTGCCGCCGCCGATGCGTACCAGGCACTTGTTGCCGCAACCGCTGGCCAGTGTCATGCCGATGCCAAACATCAGCCCGCCCAGCAGGTTCTCGGCCCAGATCAACTGCCCGCTTCGATAGGGCGGAAAGGCATCACCCGGTCGCGCCCAGCCCTGCGACTCCAGGAGGGCGACACCGATGACTGCCACGGCAATGGCCAGCATCCAGGCACGGAACCGTCCCAGATCGCCCATGTTGATCATGTCGGAGACGGCCCCCATGGTGCAGAAGTTGGTCTTGTTGACCAGTGCCCCCATAACCATGGCAATACCGAAGATGGCCCAGAGGAAGAAAGATTGCGCATCAAGGAAGCTTTGGAAAGTCATCGTAATCCTGCCGGTCTGATTTTATCCCCTCTCCCCAACTCTCCCAAAGGAGGGCATCGCAAAAGAGGTTCGTGCTACCGTAGTATGAGCCATGCGCACCATTCTAAACAAAGAGTGATGCTTCCCGAACAGTGCACACGGCGCACCCTGCATTGCTTTTACAACGCCCTCCAAAGGGAGAGGGATTTATCGGGCAACAATGAGGTCTGAAAGGAAGTGTAACGGGCAACTGGCTCGTTCGCCAGTCAATGAGTATAGCGAGTCGGATCAGTCAATCCGGCATCCTGAAACCCGGCCGCACGCAGGCGACAGGCATCACAGCGCCCACAGGCACGCCCATCCGCATCTGCTGAGTAACAGGACACGGTCTGTGCATAATCCACATTAAGCCGGGTGCCTTCACGGATGATGTCCGCCTTGCTTGATTCAATCAGCGGGGCATGGATATGGAATTCGCCTCCCTCGACACCGGCCTTCGTTGCCAGGCAGGCGAGCTTTTCAAACGCGGCGATGTAGTCGGGGCGGCAGTCGGGATAGCCGGAGTAATCCACTGCATTCACACCGATAAACAGGTCATATGCACCCAGCACCTCGGCCCACCCCAGTGCCAGTGACAGGAATACGGTGTTGCGTGCCGGGACGTAGGTGACCGGGATACCGTCGGTGGGTTGATCCGGTATTTCGATCTCTGTATCCGTTAGCGCCGATCCCCCGATGGCATCAAGGCTGAGCGGAATGATCTTGTGTTCGGCCACCTCAGCCGCGGCGGCGATATGGCGTGCAGCATCCAGCTCGGCGGTATGCCGCTGGCCGTAATCAAGGCTCAGTGCGTAACAGGAGTAGCCCTGCTCTTTGGCAAGGGCCAGGGTGGTGGCGGAATCGAGGCCGCCGGAGAGGAGGATGACTGCTTTTTTCATGTAGACGTTACTTCACAGGTCGGATTTGTTGCGTAGCAGGGTAATCCGACATTCAGCGTTGTCGCTCAGATCGCTGTTGGGTTACGGCCTGACGGCCTGACCCGACCTACGAATCTCCCCAGCCCTCCCTAGTGAGAGGGGGGTTACTGGCCGGTCATATTTTAGCGGCCCGGTTCGTTGCCCCAGAGTAGCTTGTGCAGCTGGATTTGCAGGCGCACCGACAGGCGGTCGGCGAGGATCCAGTCTGCAAGTTCCGTGGCATCCTGCTGTCCATGTGCAGGCGAGAACAGCACACCACAGATGCGGTCGAGCCGGTATTCATGCACCATGTCACACGCCCACTGGTAGTCTTCCCGGCTGCAGATAACAAATTTGACCTGGTCGTGTGACGTTAGCCGGGCGATATTCTCCAGCCGGTTGCGTTCGACCACACCCGACCCTGGTGTTTTCAGGTCCATGACCCGGCTGACCCGTGAGTCTACCCCGGCAATATCCAGCGCACCACTGGTTTCCAGCGAGACGTCGTAGCCGGCATCACAGAGTCTGGCAAGCAGCGGGGTACACGGTTTCTGCGCCAGTGGTTCCCCGCCGGTAACAGTGACATACCCGGGACTGTAGTCCGCGACCCGGTCCAGGATGGTATCCGGTTGCATCCATTCTCCGCCCTGGAAGGCATAGCTGGTATCGCAGTACCCGCAACGCAAGGGGCAACCGGTCAGGCGGATAAACACCGTCGGTAAACCCACGGTCGCTGCTTCGCCCTGCAGGGAGTAAAAGATCTCGGTGATTCGCAGCCGGCCGGCGGCAGCTGCGGAGGTGTTATCAGGCTGCATGACTGGAACCTGTTGCATTGGCTTTAAAGATCATACTCGCGCAAAGACGCAGAGGCGCGAAGAAAACATAAGAGAAGAAATACAAATGATATTGCCACAGAGGGCACAGAGAACACAGAGAAGTATCATTCAAAATATATAATCAAGCAGTTACCCTGTTAGATCCCCTCTCTCCAACCCTCTCCCGATGGGAGAGGGAGTTAGCGGGACAGCAGTGATTTTTCTTTTTATTTCCGGGATTTTTTCTCTGCGAACTCTGTGAACTCTGTGTCCTCTGTGGCAGATCTTTTACTATCTTTTCTTTGCGCCTTTGCTCAATGCAATTCTCAATCAATGCCCTTCCTTCTGCATACGCTGCAGGCGCTCGCTTGCCAGCCGTGCCGCGGTGGTACCGGGATACTCACTGACGACCCGGTTCAGTTCCTGGCGGGCCGCCGGCCAGTCCTTGTTCTCGTAGTGAATAAAACCGATCTTCAACAGTGTGTCGGGAACCTTCGGGCTTTGCGGGTGGAATTCCACCAACTTGCTGAAGGTCGACATGGCCTGGTCAAAATCGCGGGTGACATAATAGGTTTCACCCAGCCAGTATGTGGCGTTATCCGCATAGCTGCTGCCGGGGTAGTCCACCAGAAAACGGTTGAACGCCGCAGTGGCCTCCTTATAACGGCCTTCCCGAAGAATGGCGAGCGCCTTGTCGTAGTCCGCCTGTTCATTTGCCGGACTGGCGCTACCGGGATGCGCTGCCCCCTGACTGCCAGTAGCCGGTGGTGGTGGAGTGGCAATCGATGGGGCTGATGCCAGTGGTGGTGTGGCACCGGTCTCCAGCTGTTGCAGCCGCCGATCGATATCCAGGTACTGCTCGCGCTGGCGACGCTGCATGTCTTCGGACTGGTGGGCCTGTACTTCAAGATCCCCGCGCAACTGCTGAACATCACGCTGCAACTGCTCCAGCTGGTTTAGCATATCAATCAGGCCACGGCTCTCGAGCTGCCGCTCGATCCGGTCCAGGCGCGCGTTGGTCGCGTTGTCGGCCAGTACCTGTGCCGGCAACAACAACGCAGCGGTCAACACCAGAACCCGGCGGATATACCAGTCAATCGGTCGTTGCATATCAGTGACTTGTGTAGATAATCTCGACACGGCGGTTCAGTCGCCAGGCCGCTTCACTGTGTCCTTCGGCGGCCGGCTTTTCCTCTCCATAGCTGACGGTGCTGATCTGCTGTGGCGAAACACCCTGTAACTCGAACACGCGCCGCACAGTCTGGGCACGCCGGTCACCCAGACCGATATTGTATTCGCGTGAACCGCGCTCATCGGTATGCCCTTCCAGCGTCACCGTCTGGTCAGGATGATTGGCCAGGTAGGTAGCATGCGCTGCGACGGTGTCCTGGTCTTCCTGCAGGATTTCACTGCTGTCATAGTCAAAATAAATCACGCGCCGCGATAGCGGACTGTTCGGATCATCCAGCGCAGCCCCGGAAAACGTGCCGGCGCCGGCCGCGCCACTGGTCTCCACGCCCGTTGCACCGGTACCAAGATCCTCTACATCCGCACCGGGCTGAGTACCGCCGGTTGAACTGCAGCCGGTAACCATCACCAGCAGCGCAAGGGCAAAAATACTGTTCAGTTGATATTTCATGTGACTTCTCCAGGGTTTTAAACATCAATGACCACTTCACAACACTGCTGCCCCGTTAACTCCCTCTCCCTCCGGGTTGGGGAGAGGGGATAACACAGGGCAACTGCTTGATTATATATCCCCTCATCCTGGCCTTCTCCCGGGCGGAGAAGGAATTTTCTGCTTCTTTGATGAGTGATTTTTCATGTCCCGCATTCCATGATCATCGTAATAGGCTTTGTAGCGTTGACGTTACCGGATTTCAATGCAAGGTAACGGGACAGCAGTGACTTCACAATGTAAATCCTTACCGGCCAAACGGCGACCATACCGGTTCACGGACATCACCGGCCTGCAGGGACAGACGCTGGCGGAACCGGCCATCCACGGAAACCGCCGCCAGCACACCACGGTTACCGGCATCAGTTGCATAGATAATCATGCTGCCATTCGGTGAAAAACTCGGTGACTCGTCCAGCTTGCCGTCGGTCAGTACCTGCAACCGGCCGGATTCCAGATCAAGTACGGCAATCCGGTACGCGCCGTTCATGCCGTGCACCATAGCAAGTTTCTTGCCGTCCGGCGAGATGTCCGCCCCGGCGTTGTATTTGCCGTCAAATGTCAGTCGTGTCGCCTGGCCACCCCTGGAATCGACACGGTATAACTGCGGGGAGCCGCCCCGGTCCGAGGTAAACACGATGGATCGTCCATCCGGCGCCCAGACCGGCTCGGTATCAATGGCGGGGTTGCTGGTCAGTCGCTTCAGGGACTGGTTGGCCAGGGTCATGATATAGATTTCCGGGTTGCCGTCGCGCGACAGGGTCAGCGCAATGCGCCGGCCATCCGGTGACCACGCCGGGGCGCCATTGATCCCCGGAAATGACGCCACCTTGCGGCGCGTGCCGCTCGCTACATTCTGGATATAGATCTCGGCCGTCTTGTTCTCGAAACTGACATAGGCGACCTCGTTACCGTCGCTGGACCAGGCCGGGGACATCAGTGGCTGGCTGGAATGCAGGATCGTCTGCGGATGGTAGCCGTCCGAATCCGCCACCAGCAGCGTGTAGGATTTGTTCTTGTTGCTGCCGGTTGTTGTAATGTAGGCAATCTGGGTATTGAATGCGCCTCTCTCACCGGTCAGCTCCTCATAGATGAGGTCACTGATATGGTGTGCCACGCGCCGCAGTTCGGATTGCCGCGCCGGGAAACTGTAGCCGATCAGCTGTTTTGTCCGGAATACATCGAACAACTGGAACTCCACTGTGTACTGCGCCGGACCGCTTTCCGTTATCCGGCCGATCACCAGGTTGTCCACGTTCAGCATGCGCCAGTTATGGAACTTCACCTGGGATGCCTCGGTCGGGTGCGACACCAGGTCCCGGTCCGCCAATGGCTCAAACCGGCCGCTGCGGCTGAGGTCGGATGCCACAATCGCGGCGATGTTTTCCGGTGCAGCCGCACCGTTCCCGCTCCAGCCAAACGGGACCACCGCAATCGGGATGGCGCCTTCCATCCCCCGGGTAATCTCGATGGTAAGGGCCGTCATGCCCGGTCGTGCCGCTGCCAGCAGCACCAGTAACAGAATTCCTTTAATTGATTTCACGGTTTTTCTTTCGGGTTCCCGGTTAGCGCGGACTGAAGATCAGCCGCAATTCACGAAAGTATTTAAACAGGGCGGTATCCTTCGGCAACGGCATGGGTGACGCCTTGAAGACCGCATTTTCCACAGAGCGGTCAAACAATGCATCACCACTGCTGCGGACAATCTGCACCCTGGCAACGTCCCCGCCCGGTATCAGGCTGACCTGCACCGTACAGGACAGTCCTTCGGGGCTGCCGGCCGGCCGCAGCCAGTTCTTCTGAATATGGTCCTGGATATAGGCGGTGTATTTTGCCACAACCCCCTGGTCACGTTCTGCCTGTTCTGCGGCCAGTTGCTGCTGCAGTGCCTGCTCGGCCTCGCGCCGGCGTGCCGCTTCCGCCTGTTTCTGCTTCTCGGCGGCGGCCTTGCGCTTGCGTTCCGCCTCGGCCTGCTGCTTCTTTTTGGCCGCGGCGGCGGCCTGTTTCCGCTTCTCGGCCGCCGCCTTGCGTTTGGCCGCCTGCTCCTTTTTCTGCTTCGCCGCCAGTTGCGCCTTGCGCTTGCGCTCGGCATCGGCCTTTTTCTTCTGTTCGGCCTTGACCTTGCGCTTGCGTTCGACTGCCGCTTTTTTCTGCTTCTCGGCCTCCACCTTGCGCTGTGCCTCCTCGCGCTTGTGCTGCTCTGCCTGCTTCTTTTCCTCAACAGCATCCAGCTTGCGCTGGTCAACGAGCGTTGCCTCGATCGGTACCTTCACTCCGGCCGGCCGGCTGATCTTCGGGGTCCAGTCGAGACTGAACACCAGTATTATCAGCAACACCAGGTGCATCAGCACCGCGTAGACAACCGCACGCGGGTTCTCGCGAATAACTTTCCACATGCCGGTTATTGACGTTCCGGGGGTTCTGTCACCAGTCCCACCCCGGGGACACCGGCCTGTTGCAGCAACACCATCGCCGCCACCACAGACCCGTAATCCACGGCATGGTCACCCCGTATCAGCACGGTCTGGTCCTTGCGGCGGCGCAGAATGGCAGAGACCCGCTGCACCAGTGTTGCGTCATCGATCGGCTCATTGGGGTTGTCCCCGACATTGAGGTACAGATTGCCAGTGGCATCGACGTTAACGATGACCGGCTCCTGCTGCTCGGCGTCGATCGGTTTGGCATCCGCCTGCGGCAACTCCACCTTGACACCCTGGGTCAACAACGGTGCAGTTACCATGAAAATTACCAGCATCACCAGCATGACATCGATATACGGCACCACGTTGATCTCCGCCATGGGCTTCTTGCGTATGCGTTGTCTGGCCATAATTTATCCCGGAAAAACCGGTCTCACCGCCGCGATCCAGAGAACACGGGGGGAAAATAATTTTTATGTTGTCTTGCTCTGCAGCCTCTGCGCCGCGGCGATAAATACGGATTCATAACCACTCTCCGGGCCGGCACCCTTACTCGTCGCTTGCGCGTCTGCGGCGCTCGCTCGCGCCGGAATGGGCCTGGCGCTGCAGGATGGTCGAGAACTCTTCGAGGAAGTTGTCATAGCGGTTGATCAGCCGTTCGACATCGTTCGAGTAGCGGTTATAGGCAATCACGGCGGGGATCGCGGCAAACAGGCCCATGGCCGTAGCGACCAGCGCCTCGGCAATGCCGGGAGCGACCATCGACAGCGTCGCCTGCTGGGCATTGCCGAGGGAACGGAAGGCATTCATGATGCCCCACACGGTCCCGAACAGCCCGATATAAGGACTGGTGGAACCGACCGTGGCGAGAAATGACAGGTGTGTCTCCAGATCATCGGTTTCGCGCGACAGCACCACGCGCATCACCCGCTGGGCCCCCTCCACCACAGCGCGCGGTTCGGCACCCGGCTGGTTACGCAGGCGCGCAAACTCGTTAAAACCGGCATGAAAGATCCCGGCCATACCAAGTTGTTCGCGGCGGTCGGTCACTTCGCGAAACAGGGTAGCGAGGTCCCCGCCGGACCAGAACCGGTCCTCGAAGGCGTTGGCCGCCTGCGTGGCCTCGATCAGGGCGGCCCGGCGCCGGAAGATCATGGTCCATGACACCACCGAGACCACCAGCAGCAACAGCAACACCAGTTGCACCACGACACTGGCGCCGGCAATCAGGTGAAAGAATGACAGATCAGTCGACATCCGGGAGCTCCTCCAGTAAATAAGCCGGTATCGGGGACGGTTCCAGCGTGACCGCCGTCAGGCAGGCAACCCGGATCGTACCCGTGCACAGGGGGCCGCCGTCATCATCGACGCGGCTGATCTGCTGTTCAAAGGCCAGGCTGGCACGGCGACGTTCGACAAGTCGCACACTGACGTTCAGCAGATCATTGAAGCGTGCCGGGCGCAGATAGTCGAGGCTGGCTGACCGGACGGCAAACAGTATTCCATCGTCCCGGATCAACCGGTCCTGTTCAAAACCGAGCATACGGATCCACTCCGTGCGCGCGCGTTCCATGAAACGCAGGTAATTCGCGTAATACACCACGCCGCCTGTGTCCGTATCCTCATAATAGACGCGCACCTGCCATTGAAAATCAGCCACCGGGAAAAATCTTCCTTGTAGTGACCACCTGCTGGCGGATTAATTCCCGGGAGGATTTCCACGGGCCAGACGACAGGGCAGGCACTTGAATATTCACCCTTGCAGAAACAAAACGGCCCTTCTCCCTGACCCCCTCCCGGAGGGAGCGGGAACAGGACGGGTCACCGTATTCAAGGATGAATGCGAAACAAGGCAGCCGCGCACGAACTTTATACATCACTCACCATTGCTGAACAGCTCCATGGAATCCGCGGCCGTGGCCTGCTGTGGCGGCTCCAGCCCGCAGTGCAACCAGGCGGTACGCGTCGCCACGCGCCCGCGCGGGGTCCGCATGATATAGCCTTGCTGGATCAGGTAGGGCTCGACCACATCCTCGATGGTGCCGCGCTCCTCGCCGATGGCCGCGGCCAGGCTGTCCACGCCTACCGGACCGCCATCGAATTTCTCGATAATGGTCAGCAGCAGTTTGCGGTCCTGCGCATCGAAGCCCTGCTCGTCGACATTCAGCATGGCCATGGCACTGGCAGCCACGTCGGCCGTAATCCGGCCATCCGCCTTGACCTCGGCAAAATCGCGCACCCGGCGCAGCAGGCGATTGGCAATGCGCGGGGTACCGCGTGAACGGCCCGCGAGTTCAGCGGCGCCGGCCGGCTCACAGTCGATCTCCAGTATCCGCGCCGCGCGCATCAGGATCGTGGCCAGGTCAGCGGTAGTATAGAACTCCAGCCGTTGCACAATACCGAAGCGGTCTCGTAACGGGGAAGTCAGCAGACCGGCGCGCGTGGTGGCGCCGACCAGGGTAAAGGGCGGCAGATCGAGCTTGATGGAGCGGGCCGCCGGCCCCTCGCCGATCATGATGTCCAGCTGAAAATCCTCCAGCGCCGGGTAGAGGATCTCTTCCACCACCGGGCTGAGACGATGGATCTCATCCACGAACAGCACATCGTGAGCCTCCAGATTGGTCAGCAGTGCCGCCAGATCTCCGGCGCGCTCGAGCACCGGCCCGGAGGTATGCCGCAGATTGACCTCCATTTCATTGGCGATGATATGGGCCAGGGTGGTCTTGCCGAGGCCGGGCGGCCCGAAGATCAGGGTGTGGTCGAGGGAGTCTCCGCGCCCCCGCGCCGCCTTGATAAAAATCTCCATTTGTTCAGAGACTTGCGGCTGCCCCACATAGTCTGCCAGGAGTCGCGGTCGGACCGTGCGGTCCAGCGCCTCGTCAGCTTTCGAACCCTGCGGGGTCACCAGGCGGTCGGCTTCAATCATGGGGGGCTAGTGTCGGTGCTATGGTGGCACGAATCAAGGGAAGCCCGGATTTATTTAGGGAACCTCTGATTAATTGTAACGGCCTGGCGTAGGGTGCGCCGTGCGCACCATGTATCAACCGCTTGCGGTTTATTCCGGTGCGCACGTGCGCGCCCTACTGACCGTTCATCCTCTAAATCCCATGATATTGAGAATTAATCCGGGTCTCCTTAGCAACGATTGGCGGAAGACCCGATAAAGCGCCGGGTACCCGGGAAGCGGCCCTATTCCCTGTACTACCGGGGGTTGCCGGGTTATTGCACCGTGGCCTGCAGGGCCGTGCGGATGATCTCTTCCGGGGACAGTTCCCGGGTATCGACGACCCGCACCATGCGGCTGGCCTCCTGCGGCTTGTAGCCCAGCCCGATCAGTGCGGTGACCGCCTCCTCGGTGGGACTGACGGACGGGCGGACGCCCCCGGGGACGGATGGCGCATCCCCGGCGCCGGCCTCGAGCCGGTCACGCATCTCGATCACCAGGCGCTCCGCGGTTTTCTTGCCGACCCCCGGCAGACGCACCAGTGTGGCGGTATCCCCGGCCTGGATACAGCTGGCGAAGGCGCCGGCATCCATGCCGGACAGAATCGTCAACGCGAGCTTCGCGCCGACGCCATTGACCCGCAACAGGTTCCGGAACAGGTCACGATCGGACAGCCGGGCAAACCCGTAGAGCGTGTGGGCATCATCACGCACGGCCAGATGGGTATACAGCACGACTTCCTCGCCCATGGGCGGCAGCTCATAGAAGGTAGTCATGGGGGCCGCGATTTCATAGCCGACACCGTGCACATCCAGCAGCAACTGCGGCGGCTGTTTGCCGATCAGTTTGCCACGCAGCAGCCCGATCATCGGGCAATGCCCCGCTGCCGTGACTGCATAACAACGATGCGTTGCCCGGTCTCGCGGTGATGACCATGACAGATGGCCACGGCCAGGGCATCCGCGGCATCACTGGGTGGCCGCTTGTCCAGTGACAGCAACACGCAGATCATATGCTGGACCTGCGCCTTGTCCGCACTGCCCTTGCCGACCACGGCCTGCTTGATCGCGCGCGCGGCAAATTCCGACACCGGGAGGGCGCGGGTCACACCGGCGCAGATGGCCGCGCCGCGTGCCTGGCCGAGTTTCAGGGCCGAATCCGCATTCTTGTTCATGAATACCTGCTCAACCGCCATTTCCTCCGGATGAAATTCATCGAGTATCCGGTTAACCCCGTCAAAGATCACACCAAGCCGCTCGGCAATGGCCTTGCCCTGGACCCGGATGCAGCCGGATGCCACGTAACGGATGCGCTGGCCCTGCTGGTCAATGATCCCGTAACCGGTCACCCGCGATCCGGGATCAATGCCGATGATGCGGGTCATGGCAATAACCCGCAGCAACAACGATCAGCCCAGTTGCGCAAGTACATCCTCTGAAATATCCGCGTTGGAGTAGACGTTCTGGACATCATCGAGGTCTTCCAGGGTATCCAGCAGGCGGATCATTTTTCCCGCGTCATCGAGATCCAGCGAAATGGTATTGGACGCCCGCATGGTCACTTCCGCCTGTTCCGGCTGCAGTTCAGACGTCACCATGGCCTCCCTGATGTCGACGAAATTATCGGGCTCGGTCAACACATCGATAGAACCATCATCGTTGTTCACGATATCCTCGGCACCGGCTTCCAGTGCCGCTTCCATAATGACGTCCTCGTCACTGCCACCCGGATAACTCAATATACCCGACTTGGCAAACTGGTAGGCCACCGAGCCATCGGTACCGAGATTGCCACCGGCCTTGGTGAAGGCATGCTGGACTTCGGCGACGGTGCGATTGCGGTTGTCGGTCATGCAATCCACCATGACGGCCACCCCGCCCGGCCCGTAACCCTCATAGCGCACTTCCTCGAAGCTGTCCCCGTCCTGGGCGCCGGAACCGCGCTTGATGGCACGCTCGATGGTGTCCCTGGTCATGTTGCCCGCCAGCGCCTTGTCGACCGCGAGGCGCAGCCGCGGGTTCATCGCCGGGTCCGGCTCACCCATGCGCGCCGCTACAGTGATTTCACGAATCAGCTTGGTAAACAGTTTGCCGCGTTTGGCATCCTGGGCATTCTTGCGGTGCTGGATGTTGGCCCATTTACTATGTCCCGCCATGGTTTACTCGCCTCCGGGTTTCAATGCCGGCATTTTATCACCGCCACACGCCAATGTGCGGGCCAATCACCGGACCTGGATCACGGGGATAAAATGGCCGTGTTGCAGGAATTCACACACCTGCCGGGCAACCGGACGCGAGAACACCAGACCGACATGAGTCACCGGCACCACAATACGGTCGGTCGCACCGGCAAGCCCGGTCTCGGCAACAGACACAACGCCGTCATGCTCCCCCTGCAGGCCACCAAGCACCGGCCCGATACCGATTGGCCGCGTACCGGCGATGATGCCGATATCCCGGTTATAGTCCCAGTCGGGTGCTGCCTGTAACAGACAGTCCTCGGTACTCTTGCCCAGCAACCAGCACCCGGGCCCGTAATTACTCAGACGTTGCGCAACACAACTGCCCTGGACCGGCGAGCCCAGCAGGACCACCCGCCCCCGGGGCAGACCGTTCTGCCGTAATGCCTCGAGAATAACCAGACCACCCAGGCTGTGCCCGACGCAATGCACGGCAGCTCCTTTCCGGCTGCGGGCAAGGCGTGCAAGTCCGGCGGCATTGTGGTGCAGGTCACGCCGACGCGTCGGGTATCGAAAGATAATCGTCTCAAAACCACGCCGGCGCAGTCGCTGTGCGAGCAGCCACAGCTCAGCGCCCGGCGTGAGCAGTCCATGGACCAGTATGACGGTTTCACTCACTGACATCCGGATTCCCGGTGGTGTCGGCACAGACAGGCACATACTCGAGGATGGCCTCCCGGTTAGTGCGGGAACCGACAAGCGCTGCCGCCGCATCCCGGTGCAGCCAGCGGCAGGCGGTGTGCTCATCCCTACTCAGGAGGATAGCCGGCCGCCCGGGACATGCCACGCGGAATACATGCTCAAGATTAGTGCTGACCTCCGCGGCATAACGCGCCTGCCAGGCCGGGTGGATCGGGAAGGTATGGCTTTGCCGGCAATCAGTGACCGGCAGTTGCAACCCGGTCTCCTCGAACAGTTCACGGTTGGCGGCGACCTCCGGCGTCTCACCCCATTCCAGGCTGCCGGTCACGGACTGCCAGTAACCGGCCGGTTGGCGGCGCTGCAGCAGGAGGACGTCACCGGCCGTGGTGTAGACCACGACAAGCACGGATTCGGGGCGTTTGCCGGTGGCTTCAGGAGCTTCTGCTTGACTCATCATTGCACGGAACGACCGATTACACGGGTACATGGTCTGGCAGGACCCACACCTCGCGGGGAATCGCTGCCCGCAGGGTGCGCCGTGCGCACCCTACATAAGATCGCCAGACAAGTCAGTCATCCGCCTCGGGCGGTTTGCGCAAGTGGATCCCCAGTTCGATCAGTTGGCCGGTCGCCACCACGGACGGCGCATCCGTCAGCGGGCAGGCCGCTGTCTGGGTCTTGGGAAATGCCATCACCTCGCGGATAGAGGTGGCGCCGGTCATCAGCATGACCAGGCGGTCGAGGCCGAAGGCAATGCCGCCGTGCGGCGGGCAACCGAAGTTGAGTGCATCCAGCAGAAAACCGAACTTGTCACGGGCTTCCTGCTCACCGATCCCCAGCAGGCGAAAAACGGCCTGCTGGATATCGGTCCGGTGAATACGGATAGAACCACCACCGAGTTCGGTGCCATTGACCACCATGTCGTAGGCCCGCGACAGGCTGGTTGCCGGGTTTTCCTCCAGCGCCGCCGCATTCTCGATGTTCGGTGCGGTAAACGGGTGATGCAGCGCCATCCAGCGCTTGCCCTTTTCATCCCGTTCAAACATCGGGAAGTCGACAATCCAGACCGGCTTCCAGTCACCCTGGACCAGACCACGATCATGACCGAGCCGGACGCGCAGCGCCCCGAGCGATTCATTCACTACACTGGCACGGTCCGCGCCAAAGAACACCAGGTCACCGTCCTCGACACCGGTGCGGGAGACGATCGCCTCGACGACTGTATCCGGCAGGAACTTGAGGATCGGTGATTGCAGTCCGTCACGCCCGGCCGCCAGCTCGTTGACTTTTATATAGGCCAGCCCCCGCGCCCCGTACTTGCCGACATACTTCGTGTAATCGTCAATGTCCTTGCGGCTGATCGCGCCGCCACCCGGTACGCGCAGGGCCGCAATGCGCCTGTGCGGGTCATTGGCCGGCCCGGCGAAGACCTTGAATTCAACATCTTTCATCACGTCACCGAGGTCAACCAGCTCCAGCGGGATGCGCAGGTCCGGCCGGTCCGTGCCGAACCGTTCCACCGCTTCCGCGTAGCTCATGCGCGGGAACGGATCGGGAAGTTGCACCTCCAGCACCCCGGCATACAGTTCCCGCACCATGGACTCCATCAGGGCCATGATGGAATCCTCGTCGAGAAACGCGGTTTCAATATCGAGCTGGGTAAATTCCGGCTGGCGGTCCGCGCGCAGGTCTTCATCCCGAAAGCAGCGCGCCACCTGGTAATAACGGTCCATGCCACCCATCATCAGCAGCTGCTTGAACAGTTGCGGCGATTGCGGCAGTGCAAAGAATTCACCAGTATGGGTCCGGCTTGGCACCAGGTAGTCACGGGCGCCTTCGGGTGTGGAACGCGTCAGGATCGGTGTTTCGATATCGACGAAGCCGCGCTCATCGAGCCAGTTGCGCAGGGTACGGATAATGCGGGCGCGCAGCCGCAGTTTCTCCTGCATCTCCGGTCGGCGCAGATCAATATAGCGATAACGCAGCCGCAGTTCATCCTGGACATCGTCGTCCAGCTGAAACGGGGGTGTTTCCGTCGCATTGAGTACCTTCAGCTCAAGTCCCAGCACCTCGACATGCCCGGTCGGCAGGTCCTCGTTAATCGTGCCCTCGGGCCGGTTGCGCACCCGGCCGGTCACCTGCAAGACGTATTCATTGCGGATGCGCTCGGCGGTACTGAAAATGTCCGGTGTATCCGGATCAAAGACCACCTGCACCAGTCCGCGATGATCGCGCAGGTCGACGAAGATGACCCCGCCATGGTCACGACGGCGATGCACCCAGCCACACACGGTGACCTCCTGATCGAGGTGGGATTCATTCAATTCACCGCAATAGAGACTGCGCATCGGGAACTACCTGTTATATTTCAATGGGAAGCGCGAAATGGTACGGGGTCGGGCCGGCAAGCGCAATATGCAGCGCCCGTAGCGGCCCGGTTCTCACCAGCCCAAATACATTCGGTCCTGCAGCACCCCTTTTTGCAAGGCGGAAATGACGGGTGCCCGGTACGTTAACGGGGGCACCGCCTGACAAACTTGACGCCAGGCTGAGCTATGCTTGCAGCGTCGGCCCCGGTATCCGGCATTCAGCTGCCGTCGGAGGACTTTTTCTTTGCCGCCGTGCCCCCGGAACTACTCTTGCCTTTTGATTTATCGCCGGATTTGGGGCGCTTGTCGACCTGGGCCACATTTTTCCTGTTACCGGTCTTGAAGTCGGTTTCGTACCAGCCGCCCCCTTTCAGCCGAAAGGCCGCGGCAGAAATCAGCTTTTTCAGAGCCGGTTTGCCGCATTTCGGGCACTCGGTCAGCGGGGAATCACTGATCTTCTGCAGGGTCTCGAAGTGATAACCGCAGGCTTCGCACTGGTATTCGTAGATGGGCATGACGGGTCTGACTTTCCTGGTTTCCCCCGATTTCAATGGGATGCGATCAAAACGCCGGGTATTATAGCGCCACTGCCGCGACAGGGGGAATGGATAACCCGGTGTTTCACCGCTATTTCGATTCTGTGACAATGACCCGCCCCTGTCCCCCGGATACACATTCATGCACACGCGCCCGACATCACTACCGGAAACGACCACCGACCTGAGTACCCTGCGTGAACTGCTGCCCTTCCTGTGGAATTATCGCGGCCGGGTCGTGCTCGCACTGGGGTTCCTGATCCTGGCGAAGGTCGCCAATGTAGGTATCCCGCTGGTACTCAAGAAAATTGTTGACCATCTCGATGCCAGCCACGGACTCGGGTTGATGCTGCCGCTGTCATTTCTGCTGCTGTACGGCGCCCTGCGCCTGGGCAGCTCGCTGTTCAATGAACTGCGCGATTCCGTGTTCGCACGCGTCCGCCACGGCGCCACGCGCAGCGTATCGGTGAAGGTGCTGGAGCACCTGCACAAGCTGTCATTGCGCTATCACCTCGAGCGCAAGACCGGCGGCCTGTCCCGGGACATTGACCGCGGCGCCCGCAGTGTCAGCGCGCTGCTGAATTATATGGTGTTCAGCCTGCTGCCGACACTGGTCGAAATCACCCTGATCGCCGGCATCCTGCTGGTGAATTATTCCGTATGGTTTGCTGTGATCACCTTTGCCGCAGTGATGATCTATATCACATTCACCATGAAGGTCACCGAATGGCGCATGAAATACCGGGTCACCATGAATGCCATGGATTCAATGGCCAATACCCAGGCAATCGACAGCCTGCTGAATTATGAAACTGTCAAGTATTTCGGCAATGAGAATCATGAACTGCAACGCTATGATGATTCACTGCAGCGATGGGAAGCCGCCGCCGTCAAGAGCCAGACATCGCTGTCAACACTGAACTTCGGGCAGGCCATCATCATCGCCGTTGGCGTCACCCTGATTATGATTCTTGCCGCCCGGGGCGTTGTCACTGGCACCATGACGCTGGGGGATCTGGTGCTGGTCAACGCCTTGCTGCTACAGCTGTTCATCCCGCTGAATTTCCTCGGTATTGTCTACAGCCAGGTAAAGCATGCCCTGGCGGATATGCAGCTAATGTTTGATGTACTGAACACCGGGCCCGAGATTACAGACAGTACGGATGCCAGGGAACTGGATGTGGGCAGTGCGGATATCCATTTTGAAAACGTGTCCTTTGCCTACGAAAAAGACCGGCCGATATTGCATGCCGTCAACTTCTCGATACCTTCGGGTCACAAGGTGGCGGTTGTCGGCGCGAGCGGCGCCGGCAAATCCACCCTGGCACGGTTATTATTCCGTTTCTATGATGTCACCGGCGGGCGTATTCTGATCAACGGCCAGGATATCAGCCGCGTCACCCAGGACAGCCTGCGCCGCGCAATCGGCATTGTTCCGCAGGATACCGTGCTGTTCAATGAATCCCTCTACTACAACATAGCCTATGCGCAGCCGGCGGCCACGCGCACCGATATCGAGCAGGCTGCACGACTGGCGAATATCCATGACTTCATCAGGTCGCTGCCGCAGGGCTACGACACCGTCGTGGGAGAACGCGGCCTGAAACTGTCCGGCGGTGAAAAACAGCGCGTGGCCATCGCCCGCGCCATTCTCAAGAACCCGCGGATACTGGTGTTCGACGAGGCCACCTCCAGCCTGGACTCACATTCGGAACTGCTGATCCTGGATGCCCTGAGAGACGCTGCCGCACACCACACCACGCTGGTTATCGCACATCGCCTGTCCACGATCGTCGATGCCGATCATATACTCGTCATGGACGCCGGCCGGATCGTGGAACAGGGCACACATCAATTACTGCTTGCGGAAGCAGGCTACTATGCACACTTGTGGACACTGCAGCAGGAAGAACGGCGCCAGGCCCTCCCGGCAGATACCACATCAGTACTGAACCGGTAGAACCATCCCCACAAAAAAAGCCCGCGATGTAGCGGGCTTTTTATTAAACAGGTGGGATACGGCCAGTCAGAAATTTAACCGGAGACCGACAAAGAATTCCGTGGTGCCATCCTGACTGAAGTGGCGAATTCTGCCACTGGCCGAGTACTTCTTGTAGAAGTTGTATACGCCACCACCCCAATAGCCCGTGTCATGGAAGTTATCAATATGCAGGCGGGTCACCCCGGCATTGAGTTCCAGTTTCTTTTTGATCAAGGCACGCACCCCGGCATCGCCCTGATAACCCCGATCAGAATTATTCCTGTCCTTGGATTCTTCCGCATCGTAGTAGCTTAACGTTCCAAACACATCGACAGCATCAAACACTGAGGCTTTCTTAAGCAGCGTATAATTGCCACCCATACCCATTACGAAACGGTCGATGTCTACATTCAGCTTTTTTACGCCGAAGAAATTCCTTGTAGTGACATTCGCACTGTTAAAACGGGTATAGTCAAGCTTTACATGGACGTAATCGGTGGCGCCGTACGAAAGCAGCGCGGTAACACCCTCCGTGTCAACATCATCTGAATTTAGATTGGAATAACCAATTTCACCGTATGAGTACGTCAGTCCCTTGGCAGCATTGACGCTGAGAGAACACAACCCGAGAACAACACCGGTAATACCTGCAAGCAGTCGATAGTTGGCCACCTCACCCCTCCTGAATATTTTTCGTTGCTTTAATCTTGTTTGAACAGAGATACTAAGAAAAACATGCCCTTTATACAAGCACTTTTCGTTACTTTTCAATGGCAAACGGAAAACTCCACAGACAACCCCTGTGCCGCAGAAGCCCGGCGGTTGTTGAATAACCTCGAAACACTACAATGGCTTAGGTGATAAATGTGACCGGGAGAACCATTTTGATTACCGGCTGTTCCTCCGGTATCGGTGAATGCACCGCCCACGGGCTGGCCAGACGCGGTTACCGGGTTTTTGCCAGCGCCCGCCGGGAAACGGATGTCGAAAGACTACAATCACGCGGACTGGAAAGCCTGCCACTGGATCTGGCTGATTCCATCTCGATCAACCGGGCAGTCGACAATATCCTTGCCCGCACCAATGGGCGGCTGGATGCCCTGTTCAACAACGGCGCTTATGGGCAACCGGGCGCAGTCGAGGACCTGTCAAGAGACGTGCTCCGG
>Ga0114931_10003302_pt1 | contig 20450 bp, 16 predicted proteins | sample 2SBtaG_FD_89579 | JGI IMG/M metagenome (GOLD analysis project Ga0114931, IMG submission 89579) | Deep subsurface microbial communities from Kolumbo volcano to uncover new lineages of life (NeLLi) - 2SBTROV14_V59a metaG | ecosystem: Environmental > Aquatic > Marine > Volcanic | place: Kolumbo...
GAGTAAATAATGTTGAGACGGTTGGATAGATCACCTGCACGCGTTTTGGAGGAATTTTGTAGAACTGGACAATATCCCGCTTACTGACAATAGAGTCGGTCACGATGAATTCATAATTCCGGAGTGACCAATTATTGAGAAACTTCCAGAGCATCCCCTTGATTCCGATTGGAAACATTTTGGGATACTTCATGGGTATGAGGTCATGAATGACAGCAATTTGTTTTTGGGCAATTCTTCGCACCTTTAGTGGTTTTTGAATCGGATTAAAAAATGGATTTATAAAGATGCTCTGTTTTTTTATTTCCTTGAGATTTGCCGTAAATTGAAAGAAGAAATTATCTGCAGGATTCTGAGATTGTGTCGAATAAGGAGAGACGCCTGTTGGCGTGTTTTGCTCATGAGTTTCACCTAAATTTTGAAGCCCTTCTTTGAGTGTGCTAAAATAGCGCCCAATGCCACGGACGCGACTTTGTACGTCAGCTGCGGTTGGGTCAAATATGGAAATAACTTTCATGATTTCATTGTAGCATAATCGACTATTTTCAAACTGCAACTGGAGCTTTTATCGGAGGATGAGGGTCATATCCTGTAAGTTCAAAATCTTCAATCGAAAATGAGTCAATGTCCTTTACGAGTGGGTTAATCGTCATCGTTGGGAATTTGCGGGGCTTTCTATCAAGCTGTTTGACTACTTGTTCTTGATGATTTTTATATATATGCACATCGCCAAATGTATGAACAAAATCACCCGGTTTGAGATTGGTGACATGTGCCACCATCATCGTGAAGAGGGCGTAAGAGGCGATATTGAATGGTACCCCCAAAAAGATATCGGCACTGCGCTGATAGAGCTGACAGGAAAGCCTCCCATCGAGAACATAAAATTGAAACATCGTATGGCAGGGTGGTAGACCAGCCTTTGCCATCTCTTGGATATCAGCCACATTCCACGCTGATACAATCATTCGTCTTGAATTTGGGTTATGCCTGATCAGTTCGATAACCCGTGCAATTTGGTCAATATTCTCACCTTTGGGGCTCTGCCAATGTCTCCATTGGACTCCATATACCGGTCCCAGATTGCCCCATTGTTTTGCAAATGACGCATCTTCTTTAATCTTCTGTATAAAATCACTCTGGGAAAGAGGATCCGGTGAATGCTCTGAGTAATATCGGTATGGCCATTCATCCCAGATGTGGACGTTATTATCGACCAAGTACTTAATATTTCCGGTTCCCTGCAAAAACCACAATAACTCATGGATGATGCCACGAAGAAATACTTTTTTTGTGGTCAGGAGGGGAAATCCTTCTGAGAGATCGAATCTAATTTGTCTGCCAAAGAGACTTTGAGTCCCAGTACCAGTCCGATCATCTTTGTATGTACCGTGATCTTTGATATCTTTGAGAAGATTTAGGTACTGGTATTCGGGATGTTGATTCATAGATAGGTGTTAACCGGTGCTTCCAAAGCCACCGCGGGATGACTTGCTCATACTCTCAACCTCTTCAAAATCGGTGACTTTAGCTATTTTAACAAGGAGCGCTTGTGCGATGCGTTCGCCTCTTTCAACGATAACGTCTCTTTGAGAAAAATTCAAGACTTGAATCCCCATTTCATCGGCGTCTCCATTAAAATCTTGATCAATCACTCCGATACCATTTGATACCATTAGATACTTTTTGATTGGGGTAGAGCTACGACTGGCAAGCATGAGGAAATATCCATCTGGAACTTGAATAATGATATTTGTAGGAATAATAATGGGTGAGAATGGCTTTACTATTGTTTTCTGCCGCGCATACAGATCAAATGCGACAGATCCCTTGGTCTGATACTGTGGCACAGGAAGGTCTGAATCTACTCGTTTTATCTTGAGTTTCATATCTCATATTTTAGCACATCTTTTATTGTATTCATTAAAAAAATGGATATATGTATAAAAAAATCAGTAGTTATGGATGAGTATTATCATATCTAAATATAACTAAATATATATTAATATATCAGTCATTCATTCATCATCAAAGTGCATTTATTATCCTATACAAATTGTATTGAGTATATTATTTGTACAGTAAAAAGATTATATTGACAATCTGCAAAAAAATATTTGCCAGTATTGTATGTGAAATAATTTATCTTGTATTATTGTCATTGCAGATATAGTTCTGGAAATATTGAATATGAAAAATCAAAGAATATTTACATGACCAAAGGGTATATGGGAAAAGGCCTCAATTTATTTCTCATGGTCCAAATCGTTGAGAAGATCTAAATGGTCCAATAATGTATCTCTCTATAAACAACAAGTTTGATTTTTTTCTAAAATCAATAGGCAGTTGTTACAAGCAGAGGGTATTTTGTTGTTGATCTTTTGAGTAATTGTCTTACTCAAAAGATGCCAGAAATCCTATGTTCTGGTGAATATCGAGCACTCATTAATAATGTCACTATTTATGACGGGTTGAAAGAAAGGGAAAAAACGGCAACCTTCTTCAAATATATCTTGTTGTACCACAGAACAACTCCTGGGACCATACATAACAGTCATTTTTCAATGAACCCCCCGCGGTTCTCATGCGGAAAACGAACAAATGGGGATTGTCGTATTTGACTCACCACGATAGGGGTTCATTTTTTTGAAGTGGTGTAACAGAGTCAATTATGGTCATTTAAATTCAGGTGGATTCAATAAAAAGATATTCACAGAATAGTAAATATATTGTGGATAAAATGTGTATAGTAGATTTGATAATATGCGGGAATTATTTGTAGCATACTCGGGTATAGTATAGAGCCATCAATTCGATATAGATATTTTGAAATTAATGTATCAAAGTGAGCATTTGAGGTATTTGACCTCAAATGCTCACTACTTCTCCCATCTTGTCAGGCAGGTAAAACGTACATTACAGTGGTGGGGATGACATGCTATTTATGAGACCATTCATAATCAGTATTGATCATGAAAAGCCCCAAATCGATGATATTTATACTAGAGGATATTGTGGATAACATATTTAGCAAATCTTACCATCGAGTGATAAATTCTCTTGCAGTCTAAATGGACTGCAAGAGAAGCTTACTGATAATTGTTTAGATCGATTTTGTATGGAGCAAAAAGATATGGCCTATTGAATCAATGTAATTATAGGAAGCGAATTTTCAAATGTTTTGTAAAATTTGTAGACATAACATACGCATGAACGTGGTTGATAGCAGTCATTTCAATAATTATATATATAGTAACTGCTCCATCAAGCTGTGTAAAAATATAGCCCTTTAAGAAGCCATAAAAAATATCTAAATACATTCTTGCTATAAGATATGAAATTGAAGAGGTATTATAGGTTGTATAGTATATATTAGGCTTTAAAGAGCCATAACATAAATTATATGCTTATATTATAAGCTTTTGAAAATTCTGAAAAAAATACTTCTTTTTTCCCTTCGATTTGCACTTTCTTAAGGATCAGTCTGTTATCTTGCATATACATATCCCTTATTAGAAGTCGTTTTTTGCCCTTTGGTGTTTCTAGGAATGTCCAAATACCAGGCCATCCTATGAATGCACGATACATGTTCCAGATCATTTTATTGGTTGGAAGGGTCTGTTTTATTTTTATGGCGTTTTCTCGAAAATATGATGCAATGAAGGCGGGAACAACCGATGTTTCAGGTGAATTTTCTGAGCTCAATGCGTTGATGAGCATTTTAAATGGAATATATCCGTCCTGTTTTACAATGCGACGGGTATAGGTAGCTTGCGTGTGCTTCTGTGCTCGAACCGGCAGCGTTTTGGCAGTTTGTAGCTTGTGGAGAGAGGTGGCAATGAGAGATGATGCAAGTGGAATTGTTTTCTCCTCAATGTCTTTGCGTGTCATGTTTTCGCGAATATGTATCGTGACCTGCTCTATTATATCTCCTTGATCCATTTTTTCATTCAACTGAATAAGGCTAACTCCGGTTTCTAATTCTCCGAGTGCGAGCGGGTAGGTGGTTGGTGCTGCGCCACGATATTTTGGAAGTAGGGATGGGTGGATATTCCAGAAGCCATATCTAACTGCGTTCAGCAAGGGTAGTGGAATGATTGACCCATAAGCAAACACAATACAGAGATCGATTTCAAGGTAGCGAAACTCTTGGATGAGCTCTTTTACGCTTTGCGCACTCAGATGCTTGTCAAATATCGGAATATTCATTTCAATCGCCTGTTCCTTCACCGCAGTTGCGGTAGGTGAAAGGTGTTTTCCTGCTGGCTTTTCAGGTTGAGTAACCGTGAAGGCGACATGTGCATTTTCGATATAATTGATTGATTTAAGGAGCTCTGCTGAAATATTGGGACTTCCAAAATAGGCAATATTCATTGTGGTCGCACAAATTCCAATGTCTTTTCAAGGAGAGGCAAGAGATTTTCATTTACTGTAATGGTAATGAGGCGATTGTTATAGGGATGTTTTCGAGAGAATTGTATCTGAATACCATCTGATGTTTGAATCTCTTTGCCAATCACTGAAAATTGTTGCAATTGTACTGAGCGCGTGGCGACATTATTCCTTGGTTCAAGGAGCTGATCATCCCTTTTATCACACTGAACAACGATTTGATCCATATTATCTGTAGAAACAAGAGAGGCTGCAGAACTGGCATTTTTGAGTGCAAGTGTGCTTGGGTACAAAAATGAAATATTGCATACGTCATCAGTGTACGTTTTGTATGAAATATCTTCTTGAGTCTGAGCCGGATGTGCTGGAGTTGGGGTACTACTGAGAAGCAGAGAAAACACTTCATCAGCAATATGTACTGATTTCCCATACTGCACGCCGAGAATAAATATGAGTATGGTAAAAAGAATTAGAATGAGTAGTATTGGCCCCCTTTTCATATACATGAGTATACCATGAATGCATATGCAGTATTCATTGGACCTCAAACACATATATTTGAAATAATCTCAAATTGCCTATTCTGACATGCTGTATTAAGGCTTGACAAACGGATAAATGGTATTGTATAGTAGGTGTAATCCTCCAAATGAAATATCTAAATAATATCTTTTTTGAACACTCAAATTTCTAGGGCCTTGAGAGGATCAAGGAGAAAGTGTTGTTCTGATAAGCCGAGGCTTGTAAGACGCACCGACCCGTAACGACTAGAAAAAAAGATTTTAAAATGGGTTTCATACGGAGGATTATTTTATTGAATACCCACCTAGTCATTCCAATGGATGCGACATTTGTTCCAGTATTCATGGAGTTGAGTCAAACGTACTTACCCATATAATGAACGTTGTAATACAATATCCAATTACTATTGCATGATTTGTATATTGTTAACACATTTTTGCATTTATCAAAAGATGAGGTATAATGATAACCGAAACGTTCCGCATCTTTCCTAAGACCTCCGACTTTTTCCAGAATTTATTACAAATTATTTAGCATGTATGCCATCTTCAGATAAGAATGACTCACCACGTGAGAAAGATACCTCCGTCGATGTATCTTCAATGTTAGAAACCTATGAGGAAAAACCAATTGAGCGGATTGAAGAATCTGCACTCAGGACTCCACAAAAAAGAACAAAAACGCAACCACCAATGAAAAAACCCAATACGCGCAGGGAAGTTATTAGCCCGAAACTCAAGGAAGACCTGAAATCCAGTTACGAAGCAGAAGGGATACTTGATATTACCTATGGTGGGTACGGATTTTTACGACAAAATTATTCAGTCAGTCCCGATGATGACATTTATGTTTCAACGTCACAAATACGACGATTTTGGCTCCGGAAGGGGGATGAGGTAAAGGGTCTTGCGCGACCTTCAAAAGATGGAGAGCGCTTTCATAGCCTGCTCTTGATAAAAGAAGTGAACGGACGTGCGATGACTGAAGAAGAAAGTAGAAAGCGAAACAAATTTGATAAACTGACCTCACTCCACCCAGAAAAACAAATTGTCATGGAAACGGATAAAGATACGCTTTCAACTCGAATCATCGATCTAGTATCACCAATCGGTTTTGGGCAACGAGCGTTAATTGTTTCACAACCCAAGGCAGGGAAAACAACATTCTTGAAGGATATTGCAGAAGCAGTTGCAAAAAACTATCCGGAGGTACATATGATCGCAATATTGATCGGAGAGCGTCCAGAAGAAGTTACCGAGATAAAACGATCAATCAAGGGTGAGGTTGCCGCATCTCATTTTGATGAAACTCCAAAACAACAGACAAAGGTAGCAAATCTTGCACTTGAACGAGCACGGAGATTGGTTGAGGCAGGAAAAGATGTAGTGATACTGCTCGACTCAATTACTAGACTTGCACGTGCGTTCAATTTATCAATAAATAATTCCGGACGTACATTATCTGGAGGATTTGATCCCCAAGCCCTATATCCAGCAAAGAAATTCCTAGGTGCGGCACGAAACTGTGAAGAGGGCGGTAGTTTGACAATTATTGGCACAGCTCTTGTCGGTACTGAATCCCGCATGGATGATTTGATTTACGAAGAGCTCAAGGGAACCGGTAATATGGAGATCCATCTTGATCGAAAATTTGCCGAAAAACGTATCTATCCTGCGGTGAATATCACGATGTCTGGAACACGGCACGAAGAACTACTCTTTGATGAAGACACATTGAAGCGAGTCACCACCCTTCGTCGAATGATGTCTTTACGGACACCTGAAGAAAGTTTGATGGCGATGCTTGATAAACTGCCAAAAACCAAAAATAATAAGGAGTTTTTGGAAGAGTTGCACAAAGGATAACAGTTCAGAGAAAAAAACACTCATTCTATACATTACATTGATTGTCTAGTATCATGGATATATGACATCCACAACACTTGATCGGCGCGTTAGTCGAATATTGGGTCAACTTCGTGGTATTCAAAAAATGGTTTCTGAGGAACGGAATCAGGTGGAAATATTACAACAAATATCTGCAGTAAAAAAAGCAATCAATGGTCTTTCAAAAGAAATTGTATTGTTATATTTTGAAAAGAAAGTACCGGATGAAAAAAAGAAAGAAATTGAGATAGTCATCCAGCGCATTATAGATTTGTAGCTCAATCTCCGGCAATCATGAGTTGCATTTATGTTGGTATGATACTATCATAATGTAGTGTTGTAGTTAGTAGTTAGTAGTTAGTAGTTAGTAGTTAGTAGTTAGTAGTTAGTAGTTAGTAGTTAGTAGTTAGTAGTTAGAAATGACAGTAATACAAAACAAAATCGCAATTATCGGTGGTGGTCCTGCTGGCTTAAGTGCAGCAATATATACTAGTCGTGCAGGATTGCAACCCGTGGTATTTGCTGGCTCACCTCCTGGAGGACAGCTTATGCTCACCTCAGAAGTTGAAAATTTTCCCGGATATCAAACAATCCTGGGATCCGAGCTTGTTACAACGCTGAGAAAACAAGCAGGAGCCTTTGGGGCGGAGATAGTTGATGAAAATATTACGTCAGTAAAGTTTTCAAAAAAGCATACAGTTACCACTGCAAAAAAGATTTATTCACTCCGTTCGGTCATCATTGCAACCGGAGCACAAGCACTGTGGCTTGGGCTTGATTCTGAGACGCGATTGCGTGGAAAAGGAGTGTCAGCATGCGCTACCTGTGATGGATTCTTTTTTCGAGACAAGAAGGTGGCTGTAGTAGGCGGAGGAGATTCGGCGATGGAAGAAGCGCAGACTTTGACCAAGTTTGCTAAAAAAGTCATAATCATTCATCGTAGAGATAGTTTTAGAGCCTCAAAAATTATGCAGGATCGGGTACTCAATAATCCAAAAACTGAAGTCATATGGAATGCATCTGTAACTGAAATTTTGGGTGAGCAAAAAGTTGAGGGAGTGATGCTGAAAATCCAAAATCCAAAATCCACAATCCAAAAACTGGAAGTTGACGGGGTATTTGTGGCAATTGGTCACAAACCAGATACCGCAATTTTTGATGGGAAAATACAACTGGATGAAAAAGGATATATTTTGACGAGCGCGACAAAGGCGATAGCAATTGTAAAATTATTAAATGGTATAAAAGTTGCAGACATTGAAAAACAATTCAACAATGTAACGGGAGAACAATGGAATATGTCATATCAGACAATGACATCAGTCCCAGGCATTTTTGCAGCAGGAGATTGCGTAGATCACACGTATCGTCAAGCAGGGACAGCTGCTGGTATGGGTATTGCAGCGGCACTTGATGCAGAAAAATGGCTTGAAGAGGTCTCACAATAGCATGGAGCTAGTTATTCATTTAAATATATTAATCTATGGGAAATCCAGGAAAAGAAATGCTTGAATCAGCACAAAACATTATTCGATCTGTTGGAGAAAAAATGGGGTATGAACAGAGCAAAATTGATCAGCTCATTACTGCTGAGATGATCTATGAATTTTCGCTACCAATATGTAAGGATGATGGCACGTCCGAAGTATTTATCGGGTATCGCGCTCAACATAACAGTGTTCGTGGGCCATACAAAGGGGGAATTCGCTTTCATCAGGATACAACACGCGAAGAAGTACAGGCGCTGGCAACCTTGATGACTATAAAAACGGCGGTCGCAAATATTCCAATGGGTGGGGGAAAAGGCGGAATTCGGGTCAACCCAAAAAAGTTGTCCAAATCTGAACTGAAACAATTGAGTAAGAAATTTGTAGCAAAATTGGCTCATGTTATTGGAGCAGATATTGATATTCCGGCGCCTGACGTCAATACAAATCCAACCATTATGAAATGGATGCTTGAGGAGTATGAACAAATACACGGGAAAAAAGAGCCGGCTGCATTCACGGGAAAATCTGTAGCGCACGGGGGGAGTTTGGGACGGACCGAGGCCACAGGATACGGGGGCGTTATCGCTTTGCAGGAGTTACTTAAGCGATTGTCTTCCGATAAGCAGTCAAACATGTCAATTGCTATTCAAGGATTCGGCAATGTTGGGTATTACTTTGCTGAAGCCGCAGTTGCTGAAGGACACACGATAGTTGCTATTTCAGACTCAAAAGGCGGTATTATGGGAAACAATTCCCATATTGGGTTAGATATTCCATTGGTTTTAGAATGTAAGCAGAAAAAGGGATCAATCTCTGGATGCTACTGTGTTGGTGGAGTTTGTGACAGTTCAAAAGGTAAGGTGATCTCAAACAGTGAGCTTCTGGAGCTTCCCGTAGATATACTCGTTCCTGCAGCTCTTGAGAACGTGATCAATGAGGAAAATATGAAAAATATTAAAGCAAAGATAATAGTTGAAATGGCAAATGGACCGATTACTGAGACAGCGCGACAATACTTAACTTCAAAGGATGTTATTATCATCCCCGATGTTCTGGCAAATGCCGGAGGTGTCATCGTATCCTACCTTGAATGGGTACAAGGAAAGCAGGGTATATGGTGGACACAAGAGGATGTAATGGAGCGACTCCGCACTATTATGAGCACAGCATTTGATGATATTTGGAATCGTGCAAAAAAACAATCAATCGACTTGAAAACGGCTGCATTTGAGCTTGCCATTCAGCGACTGATTTCTGCCATGTAAGCTCCAAACAGATTTGAATCAAATCGTGTAAAATGTGAGCATGCGTAATTCTTTGAATTTTATGAAAGATATACATTCATTTGTTATTTTTCTCAGAAGATACATTTTTACTCGAGTATCTCAATACGGACATACGTTTGAACGTATGAAGGATGTTATAGTAGCTTTGCTGGTCGTTAAACGAGGTAAGTATTCAAGTTCATTTCTCAACTCATCATTTTTCTTGCTCATCGTGACCGTACTTGTAGCGGGACCTGCTATTGCAAAGAATAATCCATTCGATGATTCAATCGACAATCCACCACGGTATTTTCAAAGTACCTCTTTGTCGTTTGATCCATTTGAAAACCCCGTCACTACTATTGTTTCTGCTAAGCCACGCAGTGGTATTGAGGTATACACAGTTCGTGAAGGAGAAACGCTTGCATCGATTGCAGATCGATTTCAAATATCTATCGATACTATAAAATGGGCGAACGATTTAAAATCAGACATTATCAAGTCAGGACAAACACTTGATATCCCACCAGTCACCGGAACAGTACATCATGTTGTCGCGGGAGACAATATTTACACGATCGCAAAGAAGTACCAAGTTGACCCTCAAAATATTGTAAATTTTCCGTTCAATGATTTTTCAGACCCAGATACTTTCCAGTTAACGCCAGGTCAAAATCTATATGTTCCGAACGGAACAATAGAGGAAAAGAAACCCCAACAAACTGGCCAGCAACACTATGCAAAGATACAGGCTGGTGTTCAAGGAACCTCGAATTTTATTTGGCCCACATCCGGCACCATCACAACCTATCCTGTTTGGTACCATATGGCGCTTGATATCGCAAATCATGCGGCACCACCCATAATAGCTGCAGATACCGGGACAGTCACATATACGGGCTGTTTGGGGTATGGATATGGGTGTCATATCATCATCGATCATGCAAATGGATTTCAGACATTATATGCGCATCTCTCTGCGATTGAAGTTGGGGCAGGACAAGCGGTGACGAAAGGGCAGCGGATTGGTGTAATGGGATCCACCGGACGATCAACCGGAACACATCTTCATTTTGAAATCCGATCTGGCGGCACGTTACTCAATCCACTCAACTATTTACAGTAAATTAATTAATGGATCTTCAAATAGCTTCAAAGAAGCTATTATTTACGATTGTGCTTCTTTCATTAATGTATATTGTTGGATTGTATTGGTATCGAAAGGCAACTGATTCTGACACTGTGACTCTCTGCTCAAATGGGAGACACATTTCTGCCGTATTTCATTTTAAAATAGGGGGTACTGTGCTTATTCCTTCATCGAACGTGAAGGATACCCTTGACTGCCTCGGAAGAGGTATGAGTTTTTATGATCGGACTATCGAATATGTGATCCAAACCAGCAGCTCTGAGGGGCAGATGAATGCATTAAGGAGTAGGTATTCTGTAATTTCGGAAATACGCTCAGCTGAACTGGAGGCTACTCATATTGAGGACCTTTCTCAGGATTCATTTAAGCTTGGGACATCGCCAAAAATAGTTGTTTATTTGAAGAATATCTCAAATCCATTCCAATTTATTAACAATATTTCACAGCAACATATCCGAACGATCATTGTTCCAGAACTGGGCGAGGTAATGCTACAAATGATTGCACCATCGGTAAAAAGAAACAATCAGACCATAATAGAGCTTCAAGAAGGGGAATATATCACGCTCGAGCTTTGATGCTACTGAAGAAGGATATTTTTGATTTCTCTAAAGAGAGATATTGCCTCAAATCCAATCCATGACTCACCAACCAGCTCTTTTGGTAGACCTGGATCAGTCTTGAGAATGGTGATGTATGATGCGATGACAGCTTTCATTTTAGATACCTTATCATTGTCAGTCGACAGTTCTTGATGCCATGTCCTAAAAAGTGATCGGTACTCCTTTTCGCGCTTTGTTTTTCCCCAGACCTTTTCAATCAACTTATCACGTGCACCAAATACGTGATCAGCTTCAAACGCCTGTATATATTGCTGTTCCTCTGTATCTTCAACCAGATCTTTCAATGAGTCAATAATGGGGTGCGGAGTGAGCCAAAATGAGCGATGCCATGGTCCGAGACCCCAACTTGACACCTCTCTGCGTAGTTTGTCACGAAGTTCGCGCTTTTTCTCAGGGATTTCATATGAAAGAATTCTCCACTTCCCATCCCATTTTTCTTGTGTAAATCGAAACACCGGGTAGGTTAAGACAATATCATAAAACCCCTTTGCAGTCAGTTTATATGTTGGGGGATTTGATTCAGGTATATGATCTAAATACTCATTCTTTGTAAGCTGCGCAAGTGTAGAAAGTGTTTTTCTATTCAGGGAAAGATCAAAAACAGAGCATATAGTAGCATCAAAAGCAACCTCCTTAAACGAGTCATCAGATAACAAAAGTAAGGTCATCAGTATTTTTGTTCGTCTGTCTTTTATTCCCATGCATACAAATTATCAGAAAAAATAACGCTTGTCAAATGTACGTGTATATGGGCTTTCACCATAATATTAGATGAAAATAGAATAGCAGTTATAATACAAGTGTGCTAAGAGTTAATATATCAAATAGAGAACGTATTGAAGGGTTAGGAGATGTTGTGTCACTTGAACTAATTCTGACGTATATATTATCTATTTGGCATACAGCTAGTAAGTACAGCTAGTGAATAGATAAAATAGCAGATAATTCCAGGAAATATCATAATAATGAAAAATATAATAATATAGGGTATATAGTATACTAATACTATCAAAATATAGATATTTAGATATGTAATATATTAAAGCCCTATATAGAAATACGTTAAATAAACTCAATACAAGTAACGTAATATATAAGTCAAAAACTATATGCAAAACTATTGTTTCTGTGTAATCTATTTTTAATATACAACAAATAATAACATTCATATAATACTTGAAATAGGGAAACTAACTATAATTAGGCTTGGCAACAATCTATAAGTATAAATTCATTTTGTATATTCACGATATTTATTTTTTCATAAAGTGCTTTTATCCTTTTATACTATTAGAACAGGTTTATTTTATAATCGGCGTACGTAATATATCTATTTATGGGGCTTTATAAAGATGTAAACATTGTTTATTTTTTTTTGTTCATTTTTTTGTTATTTTACTCATAATCTATTACAATGTATGTATGAAAAGTGATCTATTTTCTCAATCAGTGATTGATGATTATTTACACAAAATTGCGAAAGCTTCCACTATTAAACTGTTGCATGAGTATCGCTTTAGTACAGAAGAATGGCTCAGTTGGCTTGTCTCACAGGGATCAATTGATCAATCACTCTACCGTAGCTTACAGCGTAAAATAACCCGATCGATTGAAAAAAGATCACGTGAACTTCAATCCTCCCCGACATCATTTCAGTGGAAGAGACCGCTTTTCATTCTATCTATTATTTTTACTTTTATTTTGATTGGCGCATATGTATTTGATTGGCAGAGTGCATTTCAATCATCAAGAGATGACCTATCAATTCAGACTGTAGATAAACGCGTTCTTCCGTTTCGAGGAAGAATAAAGAATGCTGATGGAACCGGAGTGGATGAAAAGCAAGATATCTATTTTGCCATTTATGATAGTCCAACTGATGGATCTCTCCTTTATTCTGGTTCGTGTGTTGGAGCAGATGGCATTACACCTGAATATAACGGAGTGTTTTCTGTAACATTGGGTACTGATTGTGGCATGGAGCCAATTCCCAATTCCCTCTTTGAAAATAATGCTCTACTCTATTTGGGCGTGAGAATTGGTACTGGCACCGAAATTCAACCTCGATATAAAATATCTACGTCTGGGTATGCTCAAGATGCAGCTTTACTGGGCGGGCTTCCGGCTGGAAAATTGAATTCGAGCATCCCGTATATCAATGAAGAGGGTGCTATTATTATTGATGCAGAGTCTCCAAGTTTATTATCTACCAACGGAAAATTTACTATTCAGGGACGTTCGTTATCCTTACAAACTATTGAAAGTAAGGGAGGTGATATTATGTTGCAACCAGGAATCGGTGGAAACACTATTGTTACGTCAGGGAACTTTGGTGTTGGAGATGTCGTCCCTGAAACCCGCTTATCAATTATTGGTCTTGAACCATACGCTTCCATTGCCACAATAAAAAATCTGGCTTCAACCGACGAGGATAAGACATCAGTTCTGAATTTGGGGCTTGCTACTGATGTGAGTGGATCAAATGCCACGTTTGTCAATTTTTATGCAGGTGCATCAAAAGACGCAAACGGAGAATTAGCTGGTGCAATTCGACTAAATAACGGAAGTGTTATTTATGAAACGTCTGGGGCTGATATTGCTGAATATTTTTCTGTTGAAGATGGCATCAATGCGAAACCTGGGTTGATTATGACCGTTGCTCCAAATGGCATTCATGCAGGTGTCAGAGAAGAACCAGTCATCGGTGTTGTCACCAATACCGCAGGGTATATCGGAAACAGCGCACAAAAAGATCGTCGTGTTTTGATTGGTCTGATTGGTCAGTTGTCGGTGCTGGTATCTGATATTCAGGGGGGTTTGCAGACCGGTGATCGAGTTGGCTTGAGCCAAATCCCAGGGTATGGTGCATTGGCTATTGATGATCGGGAGATAGTAGGATATGTCCTAAGAGGCATGGATGACCATTCATCAGATTTTTCAAATCAATCGTGTCCAGATACATATCAAGCGAAGAAGGGTATTTCAGGGAAGTTGATTCGTTGTGGAATGATTCCAGTGTTTCTGCGACCAAGGTAATGAGTAAGGTCACAAATTAAGAACATAACATATGTATATTGTAAATGTACAGATGTATATTGTAAATGTACAGAGGGCAATCGTTTATCAAAAGTTAAAAAAAGCACATGTTTTGATCGAAGGAATAATGGTCGATCATATTTAGATTATTGGCATAGGCAATAATATCCATAATAAAATTGCAATTGACAAGTGTTGTTTCTGAATCTAGAATCATAACTATGACTAAACAATCTAAAATTTTGAACACCATATCACAATATTTCGTGTATGGATTAGTATTTTTATTCCCCCTCTTTTTTCTTCCTATTACGCGGGACTTTTTGATTTATAGCAAATTTTATTTTCTTGCAATCATATTGTTTGTCGTTCTAACCCTTTCATTGGGTAAATTTTTGCTCACCAAGAAGTTTACGTGGGTGCACAATCTTGCAACACAATCGTTAGTACTTATATTACTTTCATATATTTTGTCGATTGTGTTGATGTCTCCCAATAAATTACAGGCAATATTTAATCCGCAGTATGGATTTGTTTTGGTAACTTCGATGGTACTCTTTTACTTATATGCTTCACAGACATTTGTAAAAGCCAAAATATCACCGGTCCTTCCCATTGCCGTTTCTGGTGTTTTAGTGTCAATATTTGCACTCATCATCATGGTTGACCCGTTTCAAAGTGTGGAGCTTCCTGCATATTGGTCATTTCTATCAAATACCACATTTAATACCATCGGATCAAGTGTTTATTTTATTGCATTTCTTCTCTTTTCTTTGGTTGGTTCATCGCTCTATATGTGGAGAACGTATGCTCGTTCGAAGATGGTAAATGAGAACAATAAGATGATTCTTATCATGCTGGGTGTCATCATTTTGTTCACGTTGCTCGCATTGATCTTTCATGTATTTATTGTCTCGCAGCAAATTTTGACGAAAGGTGCTCAGATCATCTTGCCACCATTTGCGCTCTCATGGTTTGCGGCAGTTGAAGTCTTGAAAAATCCAATGACCGCAATTTTTGGGGTCGGTGTCGATAACTTTGCATCAATCTTTACTCAGGTTCGCACCGTGAACTACAATCTCTCAGATTTATGGCAGATTAACACATTCAATGCATCCCGCTCAACATTTCTACACGTACTGACTGAGCAAGGGATTCTCGGGATTATTGGGTATGGTCTCCTTATTTCATTATTTTTGAAAAATATAAAACATGTCAAACTGGAGACGGCAGGAATGTTTATTACATCGTTAATTATATTAGCTGTGCTCCCACCAACGGCTATAACGTTCTTTTTATTCTTTGTTGCCTTGGCAATGATGGCTGCTGATTTCCACAGAAGAAAAGAGCATGAAGAATATATTATTGACCTTTCAACACTCACGCCAATCTTTATTGGAATGATTGTGATTATGGCGCTTATTCTTGGAGGATCAGCCTACTTTATGGGTCGACACTTTATGGCAGAGTTCTATTTTAAGAAGTCTCTTGATTCAATTTCTGAAAATAGTCTCCAAGGATTGTATGAAAATCAGGCTCGTGCGCTACAGTTCAACAACAATAATGAAGAGCTGCATCGTCAGTTTGCGCAAACAAATCTATTGGTTGCAAATAATTTAGCTTCGGTAGCAGCTGATAAATTGACCGATCAAGATCGTAACACGATAACACAAGCGATCCAAGCCGCAATTGTTGAGGCAAAAGCTGCAACTGCCCTCAATCCTCAAAAGGTGACCAATTGGCAGGCACTTGCAGGAGTATATCGACAAATCATTAACGTGGCGGAGAATGCACCTGTTTGGGCAGTATCAGCCTATCAGCAAGCAATTGTCCTTGATCCACGCAACCCATTGATCAGACTTGACCTCGGCGGCGTATATTATTTGTTTGAGAATTATGACGAAGCTCAAAAACTCTTTGAGCAAGCAGTATCTTTGAAGCCAGATTGGTCAAACGCTCATTACAATCTTGCATGGACGTATTATCAAAAGAAGATATATGGTTCAGCAGTTGACCAGATGCAGATTGTAGTTGGGCTTCTTGATGCAGCAACCCAGCCGGAAGATTACAAGGCAGCTCAAAAGAATCTTGATAAATTTAAAAAGAAATATGATGAGGAAGCTGCAAAGCTTCAGCAACAACAGGATGCATCGGGTGGAGGAGACCAGCAAGGGCTGGCACCTTCTGGAGAACTGAACTTGCCATCACCTCCAGCAACACAGCTTGATCAGAAGATTGAGCTCCCTGAAGATGCATCCCCTCAATCAAACAATCAACAATAACGACGTGAATTGGGGCACGAATCTGGCTCTTACTGGTCTTGATTTCATTTATTTATCATTGACTCAATACGGATAAACGTGGTTTAATAAAGTATGAAATTTCGTATACGCGTCTTCTTTTTTCTCCTCGCTCTCTTTTTTATGATGCCGATACACCATGTTTCAGCTTCAGCACTCGTGCCGGTTTCGGTGTCATTTTCACTAGAGGAAACGCCATCAATTGGTGCTTTGGTATCCTACGATCAGAATGGATATCGGCTCACCAACATCAGGTATGATTCGTAGTTGGTTGGGGTTGTGGTCGATACATCTGATCTTATCATGAAGTATGAGGATGATCAGCGGGCTGGGGTATATACTGACCGATATATCGCTGACGGTGGTGAGGCTCAGGTGCGCGTAAATAGCGCTAACGGATTGATTCAAAAAGGAGACTATATCACCGCATCAGATACACGAGGGGAGGGTATGCGGGCAGATCAGGATGGAATTGTATTAGGAATCGCCCTTGAAGATATGGACCAAGGGAACAGGGGCGAGACCAGCTTGATTACTGCACTGATTGATCCTCGTTTTACTACGCTTGATGCCTCATTTACTGTATATAACAAATACGGCATATTTGGCGATATTGTAGAAGCAATTCTTGATGTATCTCATGTTACCCCAGAAAAACTATCTCACATACCACCTATCTTCCGCTATATCTTGTCCGCTTTGATTCTTATTGCAGTTATAGTATTTGGATTTGTATATTTTGGTCGTATTGCAATACGTGGAATTGAATCTTTAGGACGAAATCCGCTTGCACGACGGACCATCTTATCAGGGGTCATTCTGAATATTATTTTTGTAACCTTTTTGATTGGATTTGCATTGCTTCTTGCATACATTATTTTGATAATATAGGAGTATTCCAGGATGAAAGAACATTGTTTTATCCTTATACAACAATATATGCCAAGGTTTTTTCTGATTGAAACGTGATGGTAATAAACCCTTGAAACGATCGTTTCGAGGGTTCCTGAAACGGCATATCTTCATCATTTAAATTTATCTTACGAATTAACCATTTTTTATGTCGTTTTAAACACTTTTCTTGTCATTCTGATCCTGAGCTTGTCGAAGGAGAAGAAGCCATGTATTTTTCTGGATACTTCGTCCGCTAGCTGGCGGACTCAGTATGACATATTTGTCATTTTGATTTCTCCTTGTCATTCTGAGTAGGAACGATAGTGACGACCGAAGAATACATGTGTTGCTAACCATGCGTTTCTGGATCCCTGCCTGCCGGCAGGCAGGCTTCGTTGCACTCAGGATGACATTATTTTGTCGTTCTAAAGACTTTCCTTGTCATTTTGATCCGTCAGCAGGCGGAGAAGAAACCATGCATTTTGAATGCTGATATATGGATGCTTCACTCATACTCAGAATGACAAATACTGTCTCAATGAGTTCCTCGATAGGAAGATGCTATATCAAAAATGCAAAAGGATGCCAAATAAGAATAGAAGAAAATACGCTCAAAGACACAATATTATCTTAGTATGTATTTTCATAGCAGTCTATTTAAAGTTCAATTAATATACTCAAAATAGACCTATAATAGAAAAATGACGAAGCATTTGGATTTTATGGCTCAAGAGAGCCGAAATTCACTTGACATACAAGGTTGTTTTATGTTTATATGAACATACATACTAAACTTTTTAGTACTCTGATCATGAAAAAAAAATACACCCTATCTCCGAAAGCATTTGCAAAGCGAGTTGGCGTGTCACCATCAACCGTTCGTCGTTGGGAGCGGGACAATGTTATAGGTTCTATTCGGAATAGTTCAGGGTATCGTTTGTTTTCTGTATCTGATGTGAAGGTTGCCAAACAGTATCAGGACAGTCTATATAAGGAAAAAGTCAATCGAGGAAAAGGAAGACTAGTCACCAAGCAAGATATGGATGTCATCGGCATCACTGGCACGAGAATTCCATGGACAAAAGCTCATACTTTTACTTTTGCAGCAATCTGTGCCGTACTTTCATTGATTGCGGTAAGTAGAGGTTTTTCCCTGCAATCTTGGCAGGCAAAGGGGAATCAACGTGCTGATGTGCCTCAGAGGACACAACAATATATGGGGAGTGCATCATTCGGCAAGCGACAATCTCTCTCAAATGTACTTTCGGCAGAAGCAAATTCATTGAGAAAAAAGATTGTAAGTAATGTGCCATGGGAGTTGCGGGGATCGTTGGATAGCCCGGCAATTCGTGTTTTTGGAACTTCAGAGTTTGCGGGTGATATCAGTGCTGAGGGGTATAACATGAACCTGGGACGCGGTCAATTGACCGCGTCAAATGTCGTGTATTCGATCACGGCAGGGAAGGGGATTGTGCTGACAGGGAAACAAGACGTGCTTCTCGAGAACAAAGGTGTGCTCTCTTTGGGAGATTTGACCGGAAATGTCCAGTTTGAAGCTGGAAATAATGTCTCAATTTCTACTTCAGAAAATAAGATTGTGATCGATAGCTCCTTTACTGACACGAAGTTTACGGCAGGGACCGATCTTGATCTCACTGGAACTGAATTCTCTCTGGAAACGACTATTGATTCGGTAGCTGCAATCAATTTTCCTGCCGGAGCTGTGGTAACTGGCACTGATACTACCATTGATCTGTCAAACTTTGATGTTGCGGCAGATGGGGCGACAACCATTGGGAGCACCCTGGATGTGAGTGGGAATGTGACCATTGATCCGGGATCCGATCTGTATGTGGGTACAATTGGCATTGGGGCTTCAGGAACATCTCGAACAACGTCAGGGGGGTTTCTCATTGGTATCTTTAATGAGCTTGATAATTCAAACGCTACCAATGTTCAGGACGCAATTGACGATGTCGATGCGGCGCTCACTGCATTTGCCGCAGGAGCAATTACCGGAGTCGGTGATGTTGCGAGTGGAAATGCGTTTACCACTGGCGGAACACAAGGAACGCGTTTGTATTTTTATGATCCTGATGGCGAAGGCGAGCTTGCGGTAGGGAATCTCACGGCAAATCGTACGTATACCCTTCCTGATGCAACCGGGACCTTTGCTCTGGGAACAGGGTCAGGCAGTTATGTACCACTCTGGAGTAGCACCAATACCCTTACCACTGCAAGTATTTTTGAATCAACAAACAATGTTGGAGTTGGTGGTACAGCCCCAGATACGCGACCTATTCTCTATGTGATGGCATCTGGCAACGTCGGCATCGGCACCACAAATCCAACTGCTCGCCTTTCTGTGGGTACAAGTAGCGAATTTCAGGTTAACTCCACGGGCAATATCGTAAAAATAAACAACGTAACAACATCATTCCCATCATCTCAAGGATTGCCAAACTCAAGCCTTCAAAATGACGGAAGTGGAAATTTGAGCTGGGTATCTTCCACTGGAACAGGTACTCTCGGGTACTGGAACAGAACAGCAAACTATTTAATACCAATCACATCAAGTGATAATTTGTATTTAAACTCAGGAAAGTTAGGAGTAGGGTATGATCCAAGCACCATAAGTGGCGGGGTAGCAGCATTTAACGGAAACGTCGGCATCGGCACCACCTCTCCTAACTCCAAACTAGACGTAGCAGGTACCGGTAGATTTGTAGGAACTTTACAACTAGACTCTTTAGCATCAAGTAGTTCCAGTTCTGTAATTACAGAAAATAGTGGCGTACTAGAAAAAAGAACAATAGACAGTAGAGTATGGGGTAGTACTCTTTTAGATAACACAGACATAGGAGTAACAGTACAGGGATACAATGCAAACAC
>Ga0114931_10003303_pt1 | contig 20446 bp, 21 predicted proteins | sample 2SBtaG_FD_89579 | JGI IMG/M metagenome (GOLD analysis project Ga0114931, IMG submission 89579) | Deep subsurface microbial communities from Kolumbo volcano to uncover new lineages of life (NeLLi) - 2SBTROV14_V59a metaG | ecosystem: Environmental > Aquatic > Marine > Volcanic | place: Kolumbo...
ATCATCTCTTCAGGCAGGCCTTTGGCCACCAGCTTATCCGGATGATGCTGATTCATCAGACGACGATAGGCCTTTTTCACTTCGGCATCCGTGCCCTGCGGAGAAATATTCAGCACTTCATAGGCAGCCGACAAATCGACACCTCGCTGGTGATCGGCCGCGCGCCCGCTACCGTAAAATCCCCGGGCGGCACGCACCATAGAATCGAGGCGTTCAAACTCAAAGCGGGAATAGCCCAGATGCTCACAAATATTCAGCAGCACCTGACGCTCGGTAGGGTGCATGACACCGTCCGCATAAGCGCACTGAATCAGAATTTCCATAAACATACGGATCAGGGTATGGCGATGGCGGCATTCGCGCTTAAATTGATCCAGCACCTCGTTCAGGGAAAACCCCGGCTGCCGGCCTTCCCGATACAACTCCTTGGCAAGCTTTTCCAGAGAAGGATTCAGCTGCATCTGATCCATCACCGACTGGGCCAGACGGATTTCATCCTCGCTGACGCGGCCATCGGCCTTGGCGAGATGTCCCATCACTGAAAAGGTAGCGGTAAAGAAGGCCATCTGGATGCGCTCATGCCCGCCCAGCAAGGCCTCATGTGAAGTAAAACGCTTAACGCGGGCATCTAAATTATGGCCCAGCGCTGCGCCGATCAAAGCACCCAGCGGCCCTCCCAACAGAAAGCCGAAAGTACCCCCAAACAGCTTACCCCACCAGCTCATTGTCTCCCCTGCTCCTCAGTTCTCCCGTTGAGTCTCACAGGATAACAGCACAGCACCCGCAAGGTCACTCCCGGCTGCGGGCGGCAAACCCGGGTGTCAGGGCTATTTACAGGAAAGTGGCGCAAACCCGAGGGCGTCACCCACGGCCCAGACCCGCTGAAAAGTCTCTCAGAAAAACAAGTCTCCCTGCTCGAAACAATCCCCTAACACCTGCAGCAAACGACTGCTGGCATCTTCCGATGAATAGTCAAAGACAATGCCAAACTGGTAGTTGCCATGAGTTGCAGCCCCGTCTTCGCACCAGATCACCGTGCCACATATAACAATCCGGTGATCGCTATCTTCATAAATCACCTTCACCGGCGTTTCGGGGACCAGATAGGATGACATTTCAAGACCCATGCCTGCCAGGGAAATGTCGCTTACTTCCTCAATCTCATATTCTTCATCCAACGCCTCCAGGGTAAAAATACCGCGGCAGATATCCATACAAAATCGCAAACGATCGTCACGACGCCGATCCGTATCCCACCTCATGTCCACCTGGCCCGACTCCCTCATGTGTTTTTTAGCTGTTCCACACTGCCTTTTCGTCTGTAGACAAGGAAACTTTAGCCTGCTTTGATCGCTGCCGCCCTGCGGCATACAAGCACCGGTTTCTCAGCGCACCATTTCCTGCTAGAATATGCGCCGGTCAGCCTTGAGACTGGATATCTTCTGCAATCATTTGCCCGCCTGTGATCTCTACGCCCGCCGTGCCGGATCAGACCCGGGAATTCCGTGCAAACTTTAGACAATGGATAGCATGTCAAACACAGAGCCGGCGGCGGAAGAGCCACCACAAGAGCAAGAACCCGTTCACAAGATCCGCATCGGCAGTGCTACTGTTACCCTGCTGGGTACAGCGCATATCTCGCACGCCAGCACCGCAAAGGTCCGAGAATTAATCTGCTCCGGTGATTTCGATGCTGTCGCCATTGAGCTGTGTCCCAGCCGGCATCACGCCATTGTCAACCCGGATGCGCTGGCCAGGATGGACCTGTTCCAGGTGCTGCGTGAGAAGAAAATTGCCATGGTCGCCGCCAATCTGGCACTGGGAGCCTACCAGCAACGCATGGCAGAACAGCTCGATATCCTGCCGGGCGCGGAAATGCGCATGGCAATCTCATGCGCCCACGACGGTGCACAGCCAGTACTATTAATTGACCGTGAAATCACTATCACGCTCAAGCGAATCTACCGCAATGTTCCCTGGTGGCAACGCCTGCATCTGGTTTTTGGTTTGCTCGCCAGTGTGATGTCCAATAGGAAAATCAGTACGGAGGAAATCGAGCGGCTAAAGGAAGGCGATATCCTGGAATCCTCTTTTACCCAGTTTGCGGAACAGGCCCAGACGCTGTACATCCCCCTGATCGATGAACGTGATCACTACATGGCGGCACGCATTCGCCAGGAGATTGCTCAGGAGCAATACGCTAACATTCTGGTGATTGTCGGCGCCGGCCACCTGCGGGGCATGACACACTACCTGGAACAAGCGGCCATGTCAGCGGCACCGGCACCGGCCCAGACCATCGCCGAACTCGACCAGGTTCCCCGGGCAAGTACCTGGCCAAAAATGATCCCCTGGCTGATCGTCTTGCTGATCCTTGCCGGTTTCTTTCTGGGCTTCAGTCACAGCACCGCACTAGGCTGGCAGCTGGTGGCGGATTGGGTGCTGATCAACGGCGCGCTGTGCGCCTTGGGGGCACTGATCGCACTGGGACATCCGCTAACGATCATCGGGGCATTTATCGCCGCCCCCATTACCTCACTGAACCCCACCATCGGCGCCGGCATGGTCACGGCTGCAATCGAGACCTTTCTGCGGCGCCCCAATGTAGGCGATTTCAGCCGCTTGCGTAAGGACACCACCCACATCAAAGGCTGGTGGCAAAATCGTGTTGCCCGCATTCTGCTGGTATTCCTGTTCAGCTCCCTGGGATCTGCTGTCGGCACCTATCTGGCAGGATTCAGGATCTTCGACCGCCTGAGTGGACTGTGATCGGCCACCCGGATCATGATATGATCCCAGGTTAATGACTGACCATTGGAATCAGGCTTGCGGACATGGTAACAAGACCCGTTTTGGCATTGCGTTGTATGCTGTCCGCCATGGCAATCCTGCTGACGGCGTTGCCACCAGACAGGGCAGCGGCGGCCTGCAACGACCCACCGGGCAAAAAAGTCATCTGGATTGCCTGCGATAAACAGGGTGCCGACTTACGCGGTCTGGATCTGCGCGGCGCCATTCTCAGCAGAAGCAATTTCACCAATGCAGATCTGCGCCGGACCCGGCTCAGCCGCGCCGATTTCAGTTTTGCTGATCTGCGTCACGCCAGACTGGATCACGCCAGACTGGACAAAACCCGCTTTCTCAGCGCCAATCTCAGCGGCGCCAGCCTGAAGAGCGCTTATCTGTACAAGGCGGATTTCAGCCGTGCAAAACTTGTCGGCACCACGCTGGACAAGGCCAATTTGTCAGCCGCCCTGCTCTATCAGGCAGACCTCAGCAAGGCCTCACTGCGTCAGGCGCTGTTGCGTAGCAGCAATCTCAGCCAGGCGATACTCGACGATGCCGACCTCAGTGGCAGCGACCTGAGCCAGGCTATACTGGAGCAGGCCTCCCTGGAAAATGCCCGGCTGGACGAGGCGATACTGCGTGGTGCCCAGCTGACCAACAGCAGCCTTCTGTCGGCCAGCTTTAGGAACGCCGATCTCAGCGAAGCCAATCTGGTAGACGCCGCCCTGGGAGACACAGTACTGGAGGGCGCGCGCCTGGATAAGGCACAATGGATCGACCGTCGGCGCTGCCGTGAGGATTCCGTGGGGCAATGCCGCTAAACATCGACGGCGGCAATTCAGGCCGGAAACACATCCGGTAGTGTTTTCACCAAAGCGTGCCGTTCCTGACAAGCCTCCCCGGTCAGGGCAAAGCCCAGCAGCCGGCCCTGCTCATCCTTGAACAGTGAGCGTACCCCCCCGTTGAGCCCGGTTTCATACCACTCACCCTGAACCCGGGCTGCTGGTGGTGATACGACCACAGGACAAACGGGGGTCTTCACCACCACCGGCATGGCTGGATAATCTACTGCCGTCGGCTGCCCCGTCAGCGTCCGGGCCAGGGCACGAGCACCATGCATGATCGGCATCACAAAAGGCAACACCATCCCCTGCACTTCAGCACAGTCACCCAGCGCATGGATATCGACATCACTGGTCTGCAGCAAACGATCGACCACGATACCACGCGCACAATTCAGTCCCGACTGCCGGGCCAATTGTGTATTGGGCTGCAAACCGATCGCCGACAGCACCGCCTCGCCAGCAAGCGATGTCCCATCCGACAACTGCAGCCGACACTCTCCGCCATCCCTGACAAGTTGTTCCACTACAGCCCCGAAACGCCAGCTTATACCGCGAGCAGACAGGGCAGCCTGTAGCGCCTGCGCGGCCCGAGGTGGCAACAACCGTCCCAGTGGCTGCCAGTCAGGCCCGACGACGGTAACCTTTTTACCATTGTTCATGAGATCATTGGCGAATTCACAACCAATCAGGCCCGGCCCGATCACCACCAGTTCATGCAACTGATCGATAGCCGCTCGGAAACGGCGATAGTCGCCCAGATTATTGACCGTCATCACCTCATTGGCCCCGGGGAACGACGGCACAATGGGCAAGGCCCCCACCGCCAGTACCAGCTTGCTGTACTCAATTTGTTCCCCACCGGCAAGAACAAAATGGCCTGCAGCATCGATGCCACTTACCCGCGTACCCGCCCTGATGACCAGATCCAGATCCTCAGCCATTTTCTCCGCGCTGGCGCTAATCAGCTGTTGAGGGGAAAGTCCCTTGCTGAGGGCATTGGACAACATCGGTTTGGAATAGAAACAACCCTGGTCAGCTGTCAACAGCCATATGGGCAACGCCCGGTCGATTTTTCGGATCTCGCGCGCCAGGGTATAGGCCGCCAGCCCTGAGCCCACGATCACCAGCGGTTTCATAAATACTAGCCGGACACTTCGATCATCAGAAAACTATCCTTGGACGCGCCACAATCAGGACACACCCAGGCCGCAGGCACATCCGCCCAGCGAGTCCCCGGTGCGATACCTTCTTCAGGCAGGCCGTTTGCCTCATCATAGATAAAACCGCAAATCATACATTCCCATTTTTTCATTGCCACTCCCTTATTGCTAATCATCTCAGACTTCATCCTGTGCAGCGGTGACGACAGGCCAGAATCGCCTGCTTCAGCAGGGCAATGGCCTCGGGGCGCGGAAAGCTCGCACGCCAGGCCAGCGCCACTTGCCGGCCCGGAACCGGCTTTTTAAACGGTCGCAGGCATAACAGCTGCTGTGCTTCATTATCGCCCCCCGTCGCTGTACAGGGCAAAACGGTGATACCGATGCCTGAAGCAACCATGTAGCGAATCGTCTCCAGAGAGCTTCCTTCTACGGTCTGCTGAATTTCATCCTGGACATTAGAGGCACTCCGGCACTCCGGGCAGGCATCCAGCACCTGATCGCGAAAACAGTGCCCCTCACCCAATAACAGCAGGGTTTCTGAGGCCAGCTCATTGGCCGGGATGGCCTGCCGCTGGCGCCAGGGATGGCTAACCGGCAGCACCACCACAAAAGGTTCGAAATACAGCGGCTCGGTCACAATGCCCGGCATCTCGAAAGGCAAGGCAACAATCACCGCATCCAGCTCACCCCGGCGCAAGCGCTCACTCAGGCGGGCGGTGAAATTTTCCTCCAGCACCAGCGGCATCGCGGGTGCTGACTGGTGCAGCAAAGAAACCAGCGGGGGTAGCAGATAGGGGCCTATGGTATAGATAGCGCCCAGGCGCAATCTGCCGTGCAACTGATCCTGGCTCTGCTCTGCCAGCAGACGGATGGCGGAAGTCTCTTCCAGTACGCGTGATGCCTGCGCCGTAATACGCGCACCCACCGGGGTGACCGTCACTTCATTCTTGGCACGCTCGAACAGCGTTACCCCTAATTCTTCCTCAAGCTTTCTGACAGCAACGCTGAGCGTCGGCTGGCTGACGAAGCAGGCCTCGGCCGCACGGCCGAAGTGGCACTCGCGCGCCAGCGCCACTATATATCGCAATTCAGTCAGGGTCATGAAAAAATAGTAGCAGGAAACATCCGCTCATTCATATCCCCTGTGTATGGCCTTCACTGACAGGCCGCCCTGTGGCATGCATGCCGGACATACCGATGATATATTTTTCTCGTATAATCTCCGCAGGCTGCCTGACAGTCGGTTTTCACCATAGAGGCCCATATTGCCATGCTCCCGATATCCCAAAGAACCCTGTTCCTGACCGCCTTTCTGCTTTGTTGCGCCCTGATCGCAGCTGCCCTGTATTTTCAGTATGTCCAGGGAATGGACCCCTGTCCCTTATGCATCATACAACGTATTGCTGTCATGGGACTCGGCGGCATCGCCCTGCTGGGCACCCTTCACAATCCGCACACCTTCGGTCGCCGGTGCTACGGTCTGGCAATGTTGCTGATCGCCGGTATCGGCGCCGCCATTGCCGGACGTCATGTGTGGCTACAGCATCTGCCTGCGGACCAGGTGCCTTCCTGTGGCCCCGGGCTGGAATACATCCTGGAAACCTTGCCGCTGCATGAAGCATTCACTATGATTCTCAAGGGCTCTGGGGAATGCGCTGAGACCCACTGGTCCTTGCTCGGCCTGAGCATACCCGGCTGGATGTTCGTGATTTTTTCCGGCTTCATCGTTTTCGGGCTGTACTTGCTGCTGCGCCCTGCCACTGAACCACCGGCAACAACACCATCCTGATTGGCACTCACCGCCAGGACAGGGGCGGCTCATCCAGTAGCGCTGCCTGTTCCCGCAGGCTGAGAATATGCGTCTCCCAGTAGCGGTTGCTGTCAAACCAGGGAAAGGCCAGGGGGAAGGCTGGATCATCCCAGCGCCGGGCCAGCCATGCCGCATGATGCAGCATCCGCATCGTGCGCAATGCTTCCAGCAAGTGCAATTCCCGCAGATCAAAATCGTAAAATTCTGTGTAGGCGCTCAGAAGCGTATCCAGTCCCGCAGTCATGTCGTTGCGCTCACCTGACAGGAACATCCATAGATCCTGTATAGCCGGCCCCATACGCACATCATCGAAATCAACGAGGCAGGGACCCATGTCAGTCCAGATGATATTGCCGGCATGACAGTCACCATGCAGACGCAGCTTGCTGACCGTGCCGGCCCGTTGGTAACAGGCCTTGATCCGTATAATGAGATCCGCCGTCAATGGCTCATAGGCCTGAATCAGGTCTCCGGGAATGATGGTGTTTTCCAATAAATACTGGCGCGAATCCACGGCGAAATGACCAACATCCAGCAGCGGCCGGTGCCAGAAGGGGCGCACTGCGGCAATGGCGTGCGCCCGGCCGAGAAAGCGCCCCAGCATTGCCAGGTGAGCGGGATCATCCAGCTCGGGGGCCCGCCCGCCACAACGCGGGAACAGTGCAAAACGATGACCGGCGAAATGCAGCAGGGTCTGCCCTTCCTGTCCCTGCAGCGGTGCAATCACCGGCAGTTCCTGATGATACAGCTCCAGGGTAAAATCATATTCCTCTTGAATAGCCTCATCGGACCATCGCCCAGGGCGGTAAAACTTGGCAATGACGGGTGAGCGGTCTTCCAGCCCCACCTGATAAACGCGGTTCTCATAACTGTTCAGAGGCAGCAGACTACCGTCACAACGAAAGCCGGCACTTTCCACTGCCAGCAGCACCTGGTTAGGCCCGAGGTCGGCGAAACCGTGTTTTTCAAGATTATTAGCATTCAGATTGCTCATGATCGCTGCAGCATACCGGCAAGACAACCAGAATGTAAGCTTAATCCGCAACTTCAGATGTAAGTGATTCCTGAATCCGGCGGCGAACGATAACACGGCTATGCCCCCTGGAATAAGTGCTAACCGACATTGCCCTGGCAGCCATTATTGTCAGAGCAATCATGGCAATAGCCGAATTGCTCTGATTCAGGCGCTGGCGACAAAGATGGCGCGGCGGGGGGCAGGATGTCCCTCTATGGTGCGGGCGGGATTGCCAGGGTCCAGAAAATCGGCCAACGACTCGAAACGCATCCAGGGGGTGCGGCGTTGCTCTTCGCATAAGGTCACGCTTACATCCACCAAACGGGCGTGATGAAAGCCGCAGCGCTCCAGCCAGCCCAGCAAGGTCTGGCATGAAGGAATAAACCAGACATTCCGCATTTTGGCATAGCGGGCAGGTGGCACCAGCACTGTCTGGCCATCGCCCTCGATGACCAGCGTTTCCAGTACCAGTTCGCCACCGGGAACCAGGCAGCGACGCAGTGCCATCAAATGATCCAGGGGAGAACGGCGATGATAAAATACCCCCATGGAAAACACCGTATCAAAGGCGGCTGGATGCTTCGGCAAGGCCTCGATACCCAATGGCAGCACATGCACCGGAATATCGCCTAGATAGTTACGCAGGGCGTAAAATTGGCACACATAACGCAGGCCGGGATCCATACCGATAACTAGGGATGCGCCCGCCCCGTACATGCGCAGGGCATAGTACCCATTTCCACAACCGATATCCAGCACGCGACGGCCCTGCAGTGGCTGAATATAGGGGCTGAGGCGCGCCCATTTCCGCTCAGAGCGCCACTCACTATCGATAACAAGGCCAAAAACGGAAAACGGACCCTTGCGCCAGGGATGAAGCGCCTGCAATTGGTGCTCGAGCTTATGAACTGTCTCTGCAGAACAGTCTTCCCTCCTGCCGATACGCACGACATCACCACATAAATCGATAGATGAAGGGACAAGTACCGGCAACGCCATCACCAGCCGACGCCACTCCGGCCAGTGACCATGCCCTTGCTGGAAAGCGGCTTCAACCTGTGCCGGCAGGACTTCCAGCCAGGCTGCGAGTGGCGTATGCTTCAGGGCAAGATAGCAGCTGCTGTAGTCGAATATGGACATATTACGCCAGCGTGGATCACGCTATCGGGCTTGTTTCTATCAGCAAGTAACTCAGAGAGACTCTGATTAATTTCACTGCCGTCATATCGGCGCAGGCCGAACAAAAGCGCTTGTGCATTGAACATCAGCGGGTGAGCCCGAAGGGTGTCCAGTGTAGCGTCCTGTATTGTTTGACCTTTTCAGGGATGCTCCAGCATTGCGATTTTTTCATCCATACGCGCCAACAGGCCACGAAGGCCTTCTTTTTTAACAATATCACGATAACTGCTGCGATAAGTGCGTACCAGACTCACCTCTTCCACGATGACATCGTATACTCGCCAATCGCCAGCCTTATTAAGATGCAGTTTATAACGGATAGGGATATCGACATCGCTGACAATCACCGTCGATACCAGCGCCTTCCTGCCCTTGATCCGTTCTCCCACATAATTGACCCGCTCATCTGTATAGGCTTCGATGTGGCCTATATAGCTCGCCAGTATCAACTTGGCAAAACGGTCAATGAAAAGCTTCCGTTCTTCTCCGGAAGCCTTTCTCCAGTTGGTCGCCAGGGCACGCTGTGACATCGCGCGGAAATCAAAGCGCCGATAAATGATATCGGCGATCCCCTGCCTCCTGAGTGCCGCATCCAGTGCTTTCTTTTTCAGCAGACCGATGACCTGTGAAATGGAACTACTGAGCTGTTGCTTCGGCCCGCCGGGGGCGGCCAGGATCGGCAGGGCCGCGAAGCTAAGCACCATCATCAGCACCAGAGAAAAGGCGCTGCAGCGCATCAGGCTGCCGCCTCTTAATGAGCAATAAAAAAAACTGTATCTACGCATCACGCTACCTCCCCTTGGCCCGTCAATACTGATTTCAGGCCCTAAGCATAAGTCGCCGTCACCCGCTAAAGCTTACCCGGTCATTTCCGCACCAGGCCGGCGCGCTTCTGTACATAAGCATTCTTAATAAATGCATAGGGATCCAGGGCATCCCGCTTGATTGACTCATAAGTATCCTTGTCCAGGGACAAGCCGTTGACCAATTTAAACCCCCTAACCTCTGTCCTTAACCAGAAATCACCGATATAGAGAAATACCGGATCCAGGTAGCGACCATCCAGAAACAAACCGATGCCATCACGCAGACTGGATGGCCCTAAAAAAGGCAACACCAGATAGAGCCCCTGCCCGACACCATAATGCCCCAGAGTCTGGCCGAAATCCTCTTGCTTCCTCTGTATATGCCAGTAACTCCTCGCCGGATCAAACAAACCGAGAATACCCACAGTGGTATTAATTCCGAAGCGCAATAGTTCAGTACCGGCATCCCTGAACTTTAGCTGCAGTGTGCTGTTGACGAATCTGACTGGCGTATAGATATTGGCAAAGAACTTTGAGACCGACCGCCTGACAGGCACCGGCACGACCCGATACCCCCTGGCGACAGGTTTGAGCAGATAGAAATAAAGCTTGTCGTTGAACCAGAAGATCGCCCTGTTCACAGGCTCCAGTGGATCGGCGATGATGACTGCATTCGATTCGTCTGCATAATCATCTTCAAAATCATCATCCAGCTCGTCTACTGCCTCGTCGACCGGTGGCGACGACTGCACCGTTCCCGATGGGTCGCCGGCCGCACCATAAACCGGCAATATCATGCCTAAAAAAAACAATGGCAAAAGTAGAAAGAATTTTTTCATATGGCTGGGCTGTCGCAAGCGAAGGGAATCCCGATTACTTCTTGTTCTCAAATATGTATTTACTGATGAGCTCCTCCAGACTGATGGCGCCCTCTGTTTCCTCAATCTCGCCACCAGGGCCAAGCAGGTCATCGGCACCACCGGGTGTGATATTGACATAGCGGTCGCCAATGATCCCGGCAGTCCGAATCGAGGCGATACTGTCCTCCTGGATTTTCACGTCACTATTGATCAGCATGGTCACCACCGCCTCATAGTCCTTATCATCCAGCCTGACATGGGACACTTTGCCAACGTTAACACCGGCGATTTCCACGAAGGCGCCTTCCTTCAACCCTGAAATGGATGTAAAGCTGGCTGTCACAGGATAAGTGCTACGCTGGCCGAAGAGATCGATATCACCCAATTTGACAGAAATATAGGCAAAGCCTGCAAAACCCAGAATCATAAACAGCCCGACAAGCAGTTCGACATTGATTTTCTTCATATTACGGCATTCTCCGGCTTAGAGCATAACGGCACTGATCAGGTAATCCCACACCAGCACGGTGACCGAAGCTAACACGACGGCATCGGTAGTAACCCGACTGACCCCCTCCGGCCCGAAGGCCCCCCGGCGCTCAAGATGGAGATAAAAACCCTTGGCCGCAGTGACCCAGATGATCAGCAGCCCGAAAACAAATGACTTAACGATGCCCATTTCCACGTCCTGCCACAAAACACTATCATACATCCCCTGGAAATAGGCGCCTTCGTTAACACCCAGTAACAGCACGCCGATGAGGTAACCACCAAAAATACCCACCACATCGAAGATAAATGTCAGCAAGGGCAATGACAGAATACCGTCAGCAATTTTCGGGACGATCAAAAACTTGTAAGGATCAATCGCCATGCATTCAAGCGAATCAATCTGTTCTGTGATCCGCATCATACCCAGCTCGGCACAAATGGCTGAACCCGCACGGCCGATTACCATCAACGCCGTCAGCACTGGCCCCAGCTCCCGAATGAGTCCCAGGGCCACGGCGGAGCTCAGCAGATTTTCCGAACCAAATCGGGTCAGGGTGTAATAACCTTGCAGCCCCAGCACCATCCCGGTAAAGGCACCAGTGACCAGAATGACAAACAGGGAACGTGCGCCAATAAAATGGATCTGCCTGACGATCGCATAGATTTTATAAGGAGGCGTCAGCATGTTCAGCAGACAAACAGAGAGAAAAACCCCCATTCTGCCCACCTGTTCGATGACAGCAAGGGTATTTGCACCCAGATATTCAATCTTTCCGCCAAGAACGCTCATTCAAAACCTGTTCACGAGGTGATTCGCATACCATACAATACAAGAAGTCGTATCCATAAAGGAAAGTTTGCATTAATGTGGTGCATTTTCCGCCTTCATTCTATGTGATCATCTGCAAGATCAAAAGCAATCATCCAGAATCATCAAGTCAACAGTGCCCGGACAGAGGAGTCCATTATGCAGAAAAAAATTCGTAAAACAGCCGCACAATGGCGAGAGCAGCTTGATCGGGAACAATATGCCATCGCCCGCGAAGGGGCGACAGAGGCCGCCTTCAGCGGCAAATACCATGACCACCATGCGCCTGGCCGGTACCGTTGTGCCTGCTGCGGACAGATGCTGTTTAGCTCAGTGCAAAAATTCGACGCCGGCAGCGGCTGGCCCAGTTTTCAGGCACCTATCAACGAGGAAGCAATTCTGCACATTCCAGACCACAGCCATGGCATGCTGAGAACAGAAGTAAAATGTACCTGCTGCGACGCCCATCTGGGCCATGTCTTTAGTGATGGACCGCCTCCGGGTGGCTTACGCTACTGCATTAATTCGGCTGCGCTCGACTTTGAAGCAGACTGATACGCACGAACAGGATTTATTTATTTCTCCAGCCCCCGGGGAAGCCGGAAACCTCAAGAGCCATGTCGTAACAATTTATTCAGTGACAAAGCGACTGCGATCTATTACCTTAAGCGCTGTCTCAAAATACAACCAGACGGAGGGTTTCAGTATCATGACCAGTTCTGTTCGACATTTTCTGCCTTTTGCACTGGCCACTCTGCTATTGGGTGGCTGTGCCTCGACCGCAGATCTCCAACGCGTTTCCGAAGCAGCATCCCATGCCCAGGCTACTGCCGATGAGGCAAAGACGCTGGCCCAGGAAGCACTGGACACAGCGAATCAGGCACAGTCCGAAGCGTCCCAGGCCACGTCCACAGCACAAAGCGCCATGGGTTCTGCGGAACAGGCCATGAATCAGGCGACCCAGGCTATCAACGATGCCGCCAGCGCACAGGAAGCGGCCGCGCGTGCCGAAAAGAAAGCAGAGCGGATGTTCGAGAAATCGATCGCGAAATAAAGCGGAGGTCGCCCTGCCGACTACAGTCGGCAGGGCGACCTCAATAGCGGCAAGCCGCCAACCAGGCCTTGCCAGAAGCAGCTGCCAGCAGGCGACCTCCAGCGCCGCCTTCACGGACGAAACGCAAGAGCGCCTGGGTAGCGAGATCCCTGCCAGAAAAAGGACCCGCCAGCACGTGGCAATATCCATCCTTGACATGCGCCCTCACGGAAACCGGGGCCGGCATCCACTTCAGGCGCTCCGCCAACTGCATGGCGTTCCCCAGCTCCGCAAAGGCCCCCAGCTGTAACCACCAGCCCCCTTCCCCGGAAGCGAAGCCACCAGCCTCCAGGAGATGATGCGGTGCACCGTCGTGCTGTGCCGCCAGGTGCAATACCCGTGCCCTGATACTCGTCTTGGCACCTGCGGGACTGATGGCGACCAGCGCCCGGACAAGCCGGCTCAGGCGGCCACTGGCCAGTGCCGCATCCTCAGAATCGACCGCTTCGTGTGCCTCCAGATACAACATCCCATTTTTCCGGCCCACCTTGTAGGGTTGGTCCACGATTCGCACAGCCGTCCCGGTGGTCACCTGTGCGAATAGCACTGCGATATCTTCAGGATACATGCGGATACAGCCATGACTGACACGCCGGCCGACACCAAAAGGTTTATTGGTTCCATGGATCAGGTACCCCGGCAGGCCCAGGCGAATGGCGTAATCGCCCAAAGGATTATCCGGCCCCGGCGGCACCACTCGGGGCAACGGCTCTCCATGGGCCAGGCTGTCTGCCCGAATGGACTCCGGCACCGTCCAGGCCGGGTGACGGCGTTTGCCAACGACCCGGGTACGTCCCAGGGGCGTCTCCCAGCCGTACTGGCCGATGCCAACAGGGAATGTCATCACTGTGGCCGCCCTTCCCGGAGCGGCCGAGCGGTAAAAATACAGCCGCATCTCAGCAAGATTGATGACGATACCGCTACGGGGCGCATTCGGCAGGATAAATCGTGTCGGGATGGTGACTGCCGCACCGACAGGGGGCAACCACGGATCGATGCCGGGATTGGCGGCGACAATCTCGTTATAGCCCAGATCGTGCCGTCTGGCGATATCCAGTAATGTATCCTCTGCCGAGACCTTATCTGTCCCGTCCTGACCCACCAGATCATTAGCATCCCGTGGCATGGAGAACACCACAGCCTGGCAAGAGTCGATGATAACTGCCAGCAGGAGCACGGCAATCACTACCCGCGGCAAGCATTCGGTCATTAAATATCGTGTACGTTCCATTGTTTCCACACCGTCCCCCCGGCGCCTGGGTGGCATTTCACCACAGGGGAGTGGAAAAGCACCTCAATCAGCCGATAACATTTTCCGGCAGCCTCTTTCCGCAGACAATCATGCCAGAAGCTCACAATCATAAACAAAAAAACCGACATGTTTAAAAAAATTCGCGTCACCATACTCCTGCTGATACTGCTCATCGTAGCACTGAACTCATGGCTGGACAGGGTCCGTTCTCGTGACTGGCAACACAGCCTGCGGGTAGTGGTCTACCCCATTAATGGCGACCACAGCGAGGCTGCTGGCCGCTATATCCGAACATTAAATAAAAGCACCTTTGAACCCATAGAGCAGTTTTTCCAGAGAGAGAGCCAGCGGTATGGTATTCAGCTGAAAAACCCGATCGATATCAGATTGGCGCCACTCATCACTGTATTACCTCCCCGTCTGCCCCGTGATAACGATATCTTCACCATTATGCTATGGAGCCTGAAAATGCGTTACTGGGCGTTCCGCCAGGACAATTATTCCGGACCAAGCCCTGAAGTCCGCATGTTTATCCAGTATTTCAACCCGCAAAGCCACCCGCGACTGGCACATTCTGTGGGGCTGGAAAAAGGTCTCATCGGGGTGGTCCAGGCCTTTGCCAGCCGTAAGATGGCCGGCAAAAACAACGTCATTATCGCCCATGAGCTACTCCACACCGTGGGTGCCACCGACAAATATGATCGGCAAAACAACCAACCGTTGTATCCAGACGGATTCGCCGCACCAGATCGGCAACCGCCCTATCCACAGCGGCTCGCCGAGATCATGTCGGGCAGAATCCCGATCACGCCGACCCGGGCCATCATGCCGGCAGGATTGCAGCAGGTTGTTGTCGGCCCGCTTACCGCCGCCGAAATCAACTGGACGGGGCCAGTCAAAAAGTAGACCGGCATCTGCCGCGATTTCAGCGATTGATGGCGATCAGGAAAATCACGAACAGCACCACCAGAAAGACAGGTATTAACACGCCTCGCCAGTCCTTCTCAGCATGGCGGCTTTGTTCTAAGGCCGCCTTGATACCGGGGCGAAAGGCGAAGATCAGCAGCAGCGCAAGAATGGCAACAACGATCTTTTCCCATGTAGCGGGTGATTCCATGATGCGACCTCTGACGTATTCAGGTGAGGCTCAGTTCCAACAACAACCCAGCATGAGACTTATGAGCCTTGCTGAAAACATATCATTATTTTCATTTATTTCATGCGGTTAACAATATATTCCCCTTAAAAATAACCGCGCCGGACACCCACGCCTTACAATACTACTTAAAAAATTATCCTGAATGTCGTTATACAGTGTGGGTGCAGGAATAGCGACAATAATCTTGTGCAACACTTACAATTCAAGGTAATCAGCATTATGAAATCGGCTCAATTATCCCCCGTACAAACAGACCATCCGGCCAAACCGGAAACGGCGGCGCTCTGGGTCAATGAGGTATCGGGGCTGGTTTCCCCCCCGGATGTCTGTATCAAGGTATTCGACCTGATTGAGTCCAATGACGCCTCGGCCCACGCCATCGGCGCCGTGATCAGCAAGGACCCTAATCTCACCCTGCGCCTGCTGAAAATCGTCAACAGCTCTTACTACAACTATTCATCCAAAATAGACACCGTCTCAAGGGCCATCACCATCGTCGGCGTCAGTGAGCTGTACAGTCTGGTGATTGCCATTACAGCGGTCAAGTCCTTTTCCTATATCCCGCACAATGTTATCAATATGGATACCTTCTGGCGCCACAGCCTGTTCTGCGCCATCACCGCACGCCTGCTGGCTACACGCCTCAATGTACTGCACCCCGAAAGACTCTTCGTTGCCGGACTGATGCATGATATCGGCAGTCTGATCCTTTACCATCGCGCACCTGAGGCCTGTAGAGAATTGTTGCTTCTGGCCAAGGGAGATGAAAATATCCTGCACCAGGCAGAACTCGAAGAATTCGGCTTCAGCCATGCGGACATCGGCGCCTTGCTGCTGAAGATCTGGCATATCCCCGAGGCCCAGTGCGAAGCCGTAGGCTGCCATCACCAACCGCACAAGGCAACAACGGCACAGATGGAAACCGCCATCATCCATGTCGCCAATGCCCTGGCGAACCATACCGAAATCGGCGCCTTTTGCGAGCTCCCCATGACCGAACTGCAAGTCGATGAAGTGGTCTGGGACAGTTACAACTGAGCGCCGACGAACTGGATCCGGAAACCCTGTTGCAGGAAGCCGGCCAACAATTTGCCGACATGATCAGTATCTTTTACTGACCTACACTGCAGCCCCGTTGAGGAGGCTGATTAACTCTGGGCCGGATGGATGGCGAGATAGAATATTCCGGATCCAGGCGACCCTTCCGATGATGCGGTCTGCAATACGCGCATATGGCGGAAACGGCCCCGTACAAGGTAGAATGTGGTCACTACTTACAGCACGAGCAGGTGACAACAGAAGTTATGGACACGCCATCAACTGAAATACTTCAGCAGCAAGGCCCACCCCCCAAAGAAAAGCACCCGGCATTTGCCTGGCAACGCAGCAAAGCGATTGAGTCCCTGAATGTCACAGTGGAGGAGTACCGGCATCGTAAAACCGGCGCACAACACTTCCACATTGCCGCAGAGAACCCGGAGAATGTCTTTCTGGTCGCCTTGCGCACCATCCCCATGGATTCCACCGGGGTGGCCCACATCCTGGAACACACGTCACTGTGCGGCAGCAGACATTACCCGGTGCGCGACCCTTTTTTCATGATGATCCGCCGCTCGCTGAACACCTTCATGAATGCCTTCACCAGCAGTGACTGGACCGCCTATCCCTTCGCCAGCCAGAACAGGAAAGACTTTGCAAACCTCATGGATGTCTATCTGGACGCGGTATTTTTTGCCCGTCTCGATGAGCTGGACTTTTCCCAGGAGGGACATCGCATCGAATTCTCCGTGCCGGACAATCCGGCTACTGAACTGGTCTTCAAGGGGGTAGTCTTCAATGAAATGAAAGGCGCCATGAGCGCCCCTGTCAACCAGTTGTGGCAATACCTCAGCAGTCATATATTCCCCACCACCACCTATCACTACAACAGCGGCGGAGAACCGGAGCATATTCCTGAACTGACTTATGAGGCACTCAAAAGCTTCTATCAAAGCCATTACCACCCCACCAACGCCGTTTTTATGACCTACGGGGATATCCCGGCCTGCGAGCACCAGGCGCGCATCGAAGAACGGGCCCTGGCACATTTCGAACCACTTGATATCAAACTGGCTGTACCGGACGAACAACGTTACCACAAGCCACAAACAGTAACCGAATACTACCCCATGGAAACGGCGGAACAGACTGCCGACAAGACCCACCTGGTCATGGGATGGCTGCTGGGGCGCAGCACCGATCTGGAAACGCTGCTCAAGACACACCTACTCTCCAGCGTCCTGCTGGATCACGGCGCCTCACCGCTGCGTCACGCCCTGGAAACAAGCAGCCTGGGCACCGCCCCATCCCCACTGTGCGGCATCGAGGATTCCAACCGTGAAATGACTTTTATGTGCGGTCTCGAAGGCAGCAAGGCGGAAAATGCCGAGGCCCTGGAAAAGCTGGTGCTTGGAGTACTGGAAGAAGTCGCCTGCCATGGTGTTCCCCAGGAACAGCTGGAAGCCGCGCTGCACCAACTGGAGCTGAGCCAGCGGGAAATTACCGGTGACGGCTTTCCCTATGGACTACAGCTGATCCTGAGCAGCCTCTCGGCTGCCATCCACCGCGGGGATACTGTGGCACTGCTCAACCTGGACCCGGCGCTGGCACAGCTTCAGGAAGAAATCAGGGTACCCGGATTTATCCAGAAACTGGTGCACGACTGGCTCCTGGACAATCCGCATCGCGTGCGTCTCACCATGGCTCCGGACCCCGAGCTCGGTCAGCGCCGGGAGCAGGCTGAGGCCCGGCGGCTGGCGCACCTCAAGGCCTCATTAAGTGAGGATGACAAGCAGCACATCATCGAGCGTACTGCCCAGCTGACAGCCAGACAGCAACAGCAGGATGACCCCGAAGTCCTGCCCAAAGTCGGACTGGAAGATATTCCCCCCACACTGCATCTACCCACCGGCGTTACCAAAAAGCTCGGCGGGCTACCCCTGACTTTTTATGGCCAGGGCACCAACGGCATCGTCTACCAGCAAATTGTCGTGGCCCTGCCCCAGCTGGATGAAGACCTCCAGGCTGTCCTGCCCTATTATAGCCGCTGCCTCACGGAACTGGGCTGTGGCAAGCGCAGTTACCTGGAAACCCAGGCCTGGCAATCCAGCGTCAGCGGCGGCATTTATGCCCATACCAGCGTGCGTGGCATGATCGACGAAGTACAGCAGGTCAATGGCTATTTCACGCTGTCCAGCAAGGCACTGGCCCGCAACCATGGTGCACTGTGCGAACTGATGCAGCAAACCCTGGAAACCGTCCGTTTCGATGAACAGGAACGGATTCGCGAGATCATCGCCCAGGAACGCGCCAGCAAGGAACAGAGTGTCACCGACCGGGGGCACAGCCTGGCCATGCTGGCAGCCGGCTCGGGGCTGAGCCCGGCCGCCGCCTTGTCTCATCACCTGCGCGGCCTGGCCGGCATCCAGGCGCTAAAGGGACTGGACGATGGACTCAACGATCCCGAACGACTGACACAGCTGATAGAAAAACTGGCCCGGATCCACCAGATGATTCTCCAGGCACCGCGGCAATTTCTGATCGTTAGCGAACAGGAGCGGGCTGAACAGCTACAGGACGACCTGGGAAAAATCTGGTCCGCTACCCAGGAAGATGGATCCCGCACCATACCCGGCAAAGATTTTGATGCCTTCAGCCTGCCGCCCGTACACTGTTCGACCACCCAGGCATGGACAACCAACACCCAGGTCAGCTTCTGTGCCAAGGCCTATCCTACAGTGCCTCCTGCACATCCCGATGCACCGGCCCTGGATGTGCTGGGTGGTTTTCTGAGGAACGGTTTTCTGCACCGCGCCGTCCGCGAGCAGGGCGGCGCCTATGGTGGCGGCGCCAGTCATGACGCCGATAATGCCACCTTCCGCTTCTATTCCTACCGCGATCCTCGTCTCCAGGAAACCCTGGAAGATTTCGACCGGGCCCTGGACTGGCTGCAACGGGGGAACCATGAATGGCGCCAGGTGGAAGAAGCCATTCTGGGTGTCATCGGCCAGATCGACAAACCCGGCTCCCCCGCCGGCGAAGCCAAAAACGCCTTTCATAATCAGCTCTATGGCCGCACAGCCGAGCAGCGTCAGGACTACCGACAGCGTATCCTGGCGGTTAGCCTGGCAGATCTGCAGCGGGTCGGGGCACACTATCTCCGGGCCGAACAGGCCAGCTGCGCCGTCATCACCAGCAAGGCCATATTGCAGCAACAGGGGGATCTGGGCATGACCGTCCAGGCCCTCTAAAACGGCCTGTCTGCTGTGAAACAGCCTGTCTGGAAAACACTGCTTTACCTGCTACCGGCCCTGCTGCTCACCCGCCCCGCCTGCAGTGACGTGATGATTAGCAGTGTGGACAAAGAGGGAGCAAGAAGCACCGTGTTGATCGCAGGCGAGCATGCCCGGATCAATCATGCCCATAACGAGACTTACCTGCTGCTGGACCTGAAAAAGAAACAGGTTTATGCCGTCAATACCCGCGAGGCATTCGTTATGGATCTCAGCACACCGCACGTCAAACATGGTCATGGGGAAATTCGCCTGGGAAAACAGATGCCGCGGGTACAACTCATCCGCCAGGGAAACGGCCCTGTAATCAGCGGTTATGCCACTCAAGGTTATCGAGTATCCGTACAAGAAAAATATTGCCATGAAGAATACCTGGCCACTGAACCACTGGCGAACCGGGAAATTCAGCATTTTCTCCAGGTCATGTCGGCCTTATCGGACTCACGGGAGGAAATACAACGCAATCTGCTGTTCGACGACAGTGACCCCTGCGACATCGCTGCCGACACCATCGATGATCAATACCAGAAGCTGGGACTGCCGATGAAAACCGTACTCAGCGACGGCTCCCTGAACCGCCTGATCACCCATATCGATACTGCCACGACGATTCCGCCAGGCACCTTCGCACTACCGGCAAACTATCCCATCCTGAGCCGGCAAGAAGTCTGGCAGCAACATGAGGTGCGACTCACTGCGGAAAAACGGGAAAAATTACTGCAGAAGAACCACGCCATCCAGCAGCGAATCGAAACCATGGAGAAACAGCGGGCAATAGAGCGGACACCCGTACCGCGTCCATGACCCCCCTATCGGAACCGGATATCAGGAATCCGCATCATTGACCGA
>Ga0114931_10003304_pt1 | contig 20446 bp, 22 predicted proteins | sample 2SBtaG_FD_89579 | JGI IMG/M metagenome (GOLD analysis project Ga0114931, IMG submission 89579) | Deep subsurface microbial communities from Kolumbo volcano to uncover new lineages of life (NeLLi) - 2SBTROV14_V59a metaG | ecosystem: Environmental > Aquatic > Marine > Volcanic | place: Kolumbo...
ATCGGCAGCCAGATAACAAAACTCAAAAGGGGCATTTCGGTCATGTGTAATCCAATTCAGTTTTTAGCCGGCCGGTGGCGCCACCCAGATAAACCAGCCCAACAGCACCAGCAGACCGATGATCATGCTGAACGCATAGTGGTACAGGTAACCCGACTGCACATGACGCACCACGCCGGCTACCCAGCCCACCAACTTCGCGCTGCCGTTGACCAGCAGGCCGTCGATCAACAGCACGTCGCCCAGCTTCCAGAAGGTCCAGCCGGTACCGCGCGCACCGCCGGCGACAAAGATTTCGTTGAAGCGGTCGAAACCGTACTTATTGACTAGAATGCGATAAATCAACTGGAACCTGGTGGCCGCCTGTTCGGCAATCGCCGGTTTCTGCGTATAGACATACCAGGCCGTCCCCAGTCCAAGGAGTGCGAGCACGAAGGCCGGGCCGGTAATACCATGCAGGATAAAGCCCCACACACCGTGGAATTCCTCGCCCAAGTGGCCCACGACATCGTGTGCGTGACTGACGTGAATGGCGTTACCGAAGTAGTCACCGAACACCACCGGATCGATCCAGTAACCGGACACGATTGACGGAATGGCCAGCATGATCAGCGGCACCGTCACCACAGCCGGTGTCTCGTGCAGGTGTGAACGTGTATGTTCGTCAAAGCGTTCCTCGGTGTGGAACACCAAAAAGAACAGACGGAAGCTGTACAGCGCGGTAATAAATACGCCCGCCAATACCGCCACATAGGCAATACCCGACCCGGCGATATGCGAAGCCTGTACCGCTTCAATAATCGTGTCTTTGGAAAAGAACCCGGCGAATCCCGGAAAGCCGATCAGCGCCAGCGAACCGATCAGCGATGTCCAGTAGGTAATCGGCATGTATTTCTTCAGGCCACCCATTTTGCGCATGTCCTGTTCGTGGTGCATGGCGATAATCACCGAACCGGCGGCGAGAAACAGCAGTGCTTTGAAGAAAGCGTGGGTCATGAGATGGAATATAGCCACCGAATAAGCCGACACGCCCAGCGCCACAGTCATATAACCCAGCTGCGACAAGGTCGAATAGGCGATCACTCGTTTGATGTCATTCTGCACCAGGCCGAGGAAACCCATGAACAGGGCGGTAATCGAACCGATCACCAGTACAAAGGTCAGCGCCGTTTCGGACAGCTCAAACAGCGGTGACATGCGCGCCACCATAAAGATACCGGCGGTCACCATGGTGGCCGCGTGGATCAGGGCGGAGATCGGTGTCGGGCCTTCCATGGAATAGGGCAGCCATACGTGCAGCGGCACCTGCGCCGATTTCCCCATGGCGCCGATAAACAGAAAGATGCAAATGACGGTCATCGCCGACCACTGCACCCCGCCGAAAATCTCGATGGTCGCATCCGCCATGCTCGGCGCTGCGGTAAACACCTCGGCGTAATCCAGGGTATTGAAATACAGCACCACGGCAGCGATACCCAGCAGAAAACCGAAATCGCCCACACGGTTGACCAGAAACGCCTTCAGGTTGGCGTAAATTGCCGTCGGACGCTTGTACCAGAAACCGATCAGCAGGTAGGACACCAGGCCCACCGCCTACCAGCCGAAGAACAGCTGCAGGAAGTTGTTCGACATGACCAACATCAGCATGGAGAAAGTGAACAACGCGATATAGCTGAAGAACCGCTGGTAACCGGGGTCGTCGGCCATGTAACCGATGGTGTAGATGTGCACCATCAGTGAGACAAACGACACGACCATCATCATCAGCACCGTCAGCCGGTCGATCAGGAAACCGATCTGCATCTGGATCCCGTCGGTCGCCAGCCAGGTATAGACGGCGCCGTTAAACGCTTCGTGGACGTCGATCACCATGTACTTGAACACGTAGACCGACAGCAGGAAGGACGTGGCCACGCCCAGTATGGTCACCCAGTGGGCGCCGGAACGCCCGATAAGTTTGCCAAACAAGCCGGCGATGATGGCGCCCAGCAGGGGTGCGAGTACGATGGTCAGATAGATACTTTCCACGGCCCTACCCCTTCATGCTGTCCAGGTCTTCGACGTTGATACTCTGGCGATTGCGGAACAGCACCACCAGGATAGCCAGGCCGATTGCCGCCTCGGCCGCCGCCACGGTGAGAATAAAGAACACGAACACCTGCCCGGCAATATCGTCGAGAAAATATGAAAAAGCGATGAAGTTCATGTTCACCGCCAGCAGCATCAACTCGATGGCCATCAGCAGAATAATCACGTTCTTGCGGTTCAGGAATATGCCGGCCACGCTCAAGCCGAACAGTACCGCTCCCAGAATTAGAAAATCAGACAGCACCATTATCAGTCTTTCGCCTCGGCCTTCATCTTGATCACGCGCACCCGGTCCTGGCTGCGGACTTTGACCTGCTCGGCGGGGTCCTGCATTTTGGTTTCCGGTCGTTTGCGCAGGGTCAAGGCGATAGCGGCAATGATCGCGACCACCAGGATGACGGAAGCGATTTCAAAAGGGTAGACATAATCCGTATACAGCACGCTGCCGAGTTCGGTGGTGTTGCTGTAATCAGCAGCATGACGGACCGGTTCGGGCATGTTCTCTACACCGAACGACTTGCTGCGCAGTACCAGGACCATTTCGATCAGCATCAGCGCCGCAACACTCAAGCCTACCGGCAGGTAACGGATAAAACCTTCCTTCAGCGGCGCCATATTAATATCCAGCATCATTACCACAAACAGGAACAGGACCATCACCGCACCGACATAGACCAGCACCAAGGCAATAGCGAGAAATTCCGCTTCCAGCAACAGCCACAGAGCGGAACAGGTGAAAAACGCCAGCACCAGGTGCAGCGCGGCGTGTACCGGGTTGCGCACGGTAATCACGCGCGTGGCCGCATAGACCAGGATGGTCGCGAACACGTAAAAAACTATCTTGTCGAATGCCATTCTGTTTACCTGTAGGCCGCGTCGGCCGCCCGGTCCGCGGCGATCTGGTGTTCGTACTTGTCGCCCATGGCCAGCAGCTTGTCCTTAGTCATGATATTCTCGCCGCGGTTTTCAAAATGGTATTCATAGATGCGCGTCTCCACGATCGAATCGACCGGGCACGACTCCTCGCAAAAACCGCAGAAGATGCACTTGAACAGATCGATGTCGTAACGCGTGGTGCGGCGGGTACCGTCGGCGCGCGGCTCGGCCTCGATAGTTATCGCCAGCGCTGGACACACCGCCTCGCACAACTTGCAGGCAATGCAACGCTCCTCGCCATTGGGATAGCGACGCAACGCATGCAGCCCGCGAAAACGCGGCGATTGCGGGGTCTTCTCTTCCGGGTATTGCACCGTGATTTTTCTCGAGAACAGGTGTTTGCCGGTCAAGCGCATGCCCTTGAGCAGTTCCCAGAGCAACAGACTTTTCACATAATGTTTTAACGCTAACATCATCTCACACTCAGTCGAACCAAGGGCCCAGGCCGCCGACCACGGCCGCACCCTCCACCACCAGCCAGACGATGGTCAGCGGGATGAACACCTTCCATCCCAGGCGCATGATCTGGTCATAGCGGTAACGCGGGAAGGTGGCACGGAACCACAGGTAACAGAACAGAAACAGGCCGGCCTTGGCCAGCAGCCACACCAGTCCCGGCACCCAGTCGAACATCGGCTCCAGCACCGGGATGCCCTCGAACGGTGACAGCCAGCCGCCCAGGAACATCAGCGCCGCCAGGAAGGCGATCAGGATCATGTTCGCGTATTCGGCCAGGAAGAACACGGCAAACGCCATACCGGAATACTCCACGTGAAAACCGGCGACGATTTCCGATTCACCCTCGGCCACGTCGAACGGCGCGCGATTGGTTTCGGCCACGCCGGAGATAAAATAAATCAGGAACAGTGGCAATAGCGGCAACCAGTACCAGTGCAGCAGGCTACCCCGCTGGCCCTCGACAATATCGCCCAAATTGATACTGCCCGCCGCCATCAGTACGCCCACCAGCGCAAAACCCATGGCGATTTCGTAGGCCACGATCTGTGCGGCACTGCGCATGGTGCTGATAAAGGCGTACTTGGAGTTGGACGCCCAGCTGGCGATCAATACCCCGTAAACCCCCATGGAGGTCAGCGCCAGGATATACAGCAGGCTGGCATCGACATCGGCCAGCACCAGGCCGTCACCGAACGGGATCACCGCCCAGGCGGCCAGTGCCGGACCAATGACCAGTGTCGGTGCAATGACAAACAGGTAGTGGTTGGATTTCGAAGGAACGATCACTTCCTTCATCATCAGCTTCAAGGCATCGGCAATCGGCTGCAGCCAGCCCCGCGGGCCGACACGGTTGGGACCGATACGCAGCTGCATGTAACCGATGATCTTGCGCTCTGCATACGTCAGGTAAGCCACACCCAACATCAGCGGCAGGACAATCAGGATGATCTTGGCGAGAATAATGCCACCGTTGATGATCCAGTCGATGAGGTGTGTTTCGCCCATGCTGCGTTCCTATGCCTTGCTCACGTTCAACGCGCCGCCGGGCGCGCCAAGCGGCAGGGTTTCTTCAATGGCCATCGACAACAGCGCTGCACCTTCAGCCACGCGGTCTGTCACCATAACTTTCAGTTGCACACTGTCACCGCCGGCGGCTATCGAAGCCCGGTCACCGTCACCTAGACCGAGACCGGCCGCATCGGTACTGTGCAGACACAACGCCGACACGTCCGCATCCGGCGTGCGTTGCAATGCGTCGGCACGGCGCACAATGGCATCAACGGCATACATGGGCAGGTAAGCAATACGTTGCAGACCCCGACCGTAACTCACAGCGCCGGCAATGTCGCCATGCTGGCTGTTGTCCACCGATATCTCGCCGAGCGCCTGGCTGAGCGCATCCCGCACCTGTTCGGAGGAGGTTTGCTCGAAGCCGTCGAGCTCCAGCAGGTTGCCCGGCACCCGCAATACTTTCCAGCCCGGACGACTGCCTGCCGGCGCGCGCGAGGCGGCGCTGAAACTCTGCCAGCGACCCTCGCCGTTGACGAAGGTGCCCGAAGTTTCGGCAAAACAGTTGACTGGCAGCAGGATATCGGCGTACTCGCGCATGCGCTCGGTTACAAACGGCGTAAGGGCCACGACGAACTCGGCCTGCTGCATGGCCGCCAATGCCGCGGCACCATCGGCGCAGTCAAATTCCGGTTCGATGCCCAGCAACAGGTAATTTTTGCGTGGCTGCTCGAGCATCTGCGCCGCGGTCAGACCGGACTGTGCGCGCGCCGCTGCGCCGACCGAGCGGTGCGGCTGTACACCCGCCAGGCAGGCGCCGGCGCTGTTGGCGCCATCCGACAAAAAGCCAAGTTTGGCGCCGCTGAGATCGGCGATCAAAACCGCCAGGGCGCGCAGTGTCGAAAAGGCAGGGTGCATGGCGGCACCCAGCCCCAGCAGCACGGTGGCCTGTCCGGCCTCGCTGAGGCTCGCCGCCATAGCCTGTTCGGTGGCATCGGGCAGGGTCTGTTCGATAACCGCCTGCAACGCCTGTGGTGCGCGTGCCTGCCGGGTCTGCAGCAGTGCGGCCGCGACCCCCGCCAGTGACTGTACCATGCGTTCCGGCGTGACAATGGCTTTGTGCGCAATCCGGCAATGGTAGTCAAAATCGACCGGATTGATAAACATCAGGTCCGCGCCGGCTATAACCGCCTTGCGCAGGCGATGGCCGATCATCGGCTGATCCTTGCGCGGGTTGGAACCGATCAGCAACGCGGCATTAACGTGCTCAAGTTCCTCGACGGTCTGACCCAGAAACGGGAACACCGGCTGTTTATCCTGGCCGCTGAAATCGCGCAGGCGCAGGCGATGGTCGATATTGTTCACACCCAAGCCGTCGGCCAGTTGCGCCACGAGGCTCATCTCTTCCAGCGTGGCGTTGGGTGAAACCAGCACACCCCATTCACCGGCACCCTGGTTCTCCACGCGCTCGCGCAAGGCCTGCGCGCAGATGTGCAGGGCCTCTTCCCACTCCACGGTCTGCCAGCCGTCGGCTTTTTTCACCATCGGTTGCTCGAGGCGGTCGGTGCTGTTGACGCCTTGGTAAGCAAAGCGGTCGCGGTCACAAAGCCAAACTTCGTTGATCGCCTCGTTTTCCCGCGGCACAGTGCGCATCAAATCGCCGCGCCGGGTATGCAGATAAACATTGGATCCGACACCGTCGTGCGGTGATATAGAAGCGGTTTCGATCAATTCCCAGGCGCGTGCGGTGAAGCGAAACGGCCGTGAAGTCAAGGCGCCGACCGGGCAGACATCGATGATATTGCCGGACAGCTCTGATTCGATGTTGTGCTGGATAAATGTTCCGATCTCGACATTTTCGCCACGGCCCATGCCACCCATTTCCTTGAAACCGGCGACGTGTTGCAGAAAACGTACACAGCGGGTGCAGTGGATACAGCGCGTCATGTCAGACGCAATCAAGGCGCCGAAGTTTTTTTCCGGGACCACACGCTTCTTTTCAGTAAACCGTGAGACACCGCGCCCGTAGCCCAGCGCCAGATCCTGCAGCTCACACTCGCCGCCCTGGTCGCAGATCGGGCAGTCGAGCGGGTGGTTGATCAACAGGAACTCCATCACCGCGCGCTGTGCATCGCGGGCATAATCCGACTGGGTCCAGACTTTCATACCGTCGGCCACCGGCGTGGCGCAAGCCGGTAACGGTTTTGGTGCCATGCGTCCGCCCTGCTCCACCTGCACCATGCACATACGGCAGTTGGCCGCCACCGGCAATTTTTTGTGGTAACAGAAACGTGGCACGCTGATGTCGTTGTCGTCGGTGACCTCGATAATCATGGCGTCTTTGCGCGCCGGGTAGACGACACCGTCGATTTCCACGTTCAGGCTATCTTCGGCCACGGTATCGGGCTTGGCACTCATGCCGCCGCTCCCTCACTGCCACGTCGGTGACTGCTGGTGCCCGGCAGGCAGTTCTTGTGCTTGACGTGGTACTCGAACTCGTGGCGGAAATGCTTGATGAAACTCTGCACCGGCCAGGCGGCGGCGTCACCGAAAGCACAGATGGTGTGCCCTTCGATCTGGCCGGCGGCGCTGGCCAATAGATCAATGTCTTCCATCGTACCCTTGCCTTCCTCGATGCGCTTGACAACACGGTACATCCAGCCGCAACCTTCGCGGCAGGGCGTACACTGACCGCAGGATTCGGCGTAATAGAAGCGCGAGATGCGCATCAACGCCTTGACCATGCAAGTGCTGTCGTCCATCACGATCATGCCGGCCGAGCCCAGCGCGGAACCCGCCTTGGACAGGGAATCATAATCCAGGTCGGTTTCCATGATCGTCTCGGCCGGCATCACCGGCATGGAACAACCCCCGGGGATCACCGCCTTCAGTTTACGGCCGTCACGCACACCGCCGGCCAGTGCCAGCAGGTCCTTGAACGGCGCGCCCAGCGGAATTTCATAGTTCCCCGGTTTGTTGACGTGACCGGACACGCACCAGATTTTTTCACCGCCGTTATTGGGACGCCCCTGTTCCAAGAACCAGTCACCGCCGTTACGCATGATGGCCGGTACGGACGCCAGGCTCTCGGTGTTATTGACAGTGGTCGGCTTACCGAACAGGCCGAAATTGGCGGGGAACGGCGGCTTGAAGCGCGGCTGACCTTTCTTGCCCTCCAGTGAATTCAGCAGGGCCGTCTCTTCACCGCAGATGTAGGCACCCGCGCCCAGATGGCTGTAGAGATCGAAATCGATGCCCGTACCCTGAATATTTTTGCCCAGCAAGCCAGCCTCGTAGGCTTCTTTCAAGGCCTACTCAAAGCGTTCAAACGGTTCGTGGTAAAACTCGCCGCGCATATAGTTATAACCGACGGTCGCACCCATAGCGTATCCGCCGATGGCTATACCTTCGATCAACGCATGCGGGTTGTAACGCAAAATATCGCGGTCCTTGCAGGTGCCGGGCTCGGATTCATCCGAATTACAGACGATGTATTTCTGCACCGGCGCATTGCGCGGCATGAAACTCCATTTCAATCCGGTCGGAAAACCGGCGCCACCGCGGCCGCGCAGGCCGGATTTCTTGACCTCTTCAATCACGTCCTCTGGCGCCGTCTTTTGCGCCATAATTTTTTTCCAGGCTTGGTAACCACCGGTCTTTAGATAGTTCTCCAGTGTCCAGGGTTGGTCGTATTGCAGCGTCGTGAAACAGACCTGGTTCGTCATGCCTTACTCCAGTCCGTCCAGAATCAGATCCACTTTTTCAGGGGTCAGATTCTCGTGGTAGTGGCCGTTGACCGCCATCATGGGCGCGCCGACGCAGGCGGCCAGGCATTCCTCTTCGGCCTTCAGGTAAATACGGCCGTCGCTGGTGGATTCGCCCAATTTGATGCCGAGCTTGTTTTCGACATGTGCAATCAACTCGTCTGCCCCGCACAACATGCAGGAAATATTGTTGCAAAAGGCCACAATATTCCGGCCCACCGGCTGGGTTTCGATCATCGAGTAAAAAGATGACACCTCGTAGACCGCAACCGGCGGCATATCGAGGTAATCCGCCACGGCGTTCATCTGCGGCACGCTGACGTAACCTTCCGCGTGTTGTATGGCGTGCAATGCCGCCAGCACTGCGGACTGTTTCTGGTCCGGCGGGTATTTTTCCAACCAGCGGTCGATGTCGGCCTTGATGGCTGATGGGATTTCGTAATCTTCTACCGTTGTCATCGATCGATCTCCCCGAAGACAATATCCTGCGTGCCGATAATCGCCACCACGTCGGCCAGCATGTGGCCGCGCGCCATTTCGTCCATGGCCGCCAGGTGTGCGAAACCCGGCGCACGGATTTTGACACGATAGGGCTTGTTGGCACCGTCGGAGATCAAGTAGACACCGAACTCCCCTTTTGGATGTTCGAGCGCGGCATAGGCCTCGCCTTCGGGCAGGCAGAAGCCTTCCGTGAACAGCTTAAAATGATGTATCAGCGCTTCCATATCCTGTTTCATTTCTTCGCGATCCGGCGGCGCGATCTTATGATCTTCGATCATGACCGGGCCACTGTTGATGCGCAGCCAGTCGGCACACTGTTTAATGATACGGTTGGCCTGACGCATCTCCTCGATACGCACCAGGTAACGGTCATAGCAGTCGCCATTGGTACCGACGGGAATATCGAAATCCATGCGCTCGTAAACTTCGTAGGGTTGTTTCTTGCGCAGGTCCCAGGCGATGCCCGAACCGCGTAACATCGGTCCGGTCAGTCCCAGTTGCAGGGCGCGTTCCGGCGAAACAACGCCGATATCCACGGTACGCTGTTTCCAGATGCGGTTGTCGGTCAACAGGGTTTCATATTCGTCGACACAAGCCGGAAAACGTGCGGTGAAGTCATCGATAAAATCCAGCAGTGAACCCTGGCGGTTTTTGTTCAGCCGCCGGACGTCTTCGCTGTCGTGCCAGCGCGACTCCTGGTACTGCGGCATGCGATCCGGCAGATCGCGGTAGACACCGCCCGGACGGTAATAGGTGGCGTGCAGGCGTGCGCCCGACACCGCCTCATAGACGTCCATCAGGTCTTCGCGTTCACGGAAAGTATAGAGGAAGGCAGTCATGGCGCCGACATCGAGCCCGTGCGCACCCAGCCACAGCAGGTGATTGAGGAGACGGGTAATCTCGTCGAACATAACGCGAATATATTGCGCACGTTCGGGTATCTCGATACCCAACAGTTTTTCGATGGCCATGACGTAGCCGTGCTCATTGCACATCATGGACACGTAGTCAAGCCGGTCCATGTAACCGATGCTTTGGTTGTAGGGTTTACTTTCGGCCAGCTTTTCGGTGGCACGGTGCAACAGGCCGATGTGCGGGTCTGCACGTTGCACGGTTTCGCCGTCCAGTTCCAGCACCATGCGCAGCACCCCGTGGGCTGCCGGGTGCTGGGGACCGAAGTTCAAGGTGTAGTTTCTGATTTCCGGCATGGCTTAACTGTCCTGCGCTTCGGGTGGCGCCTGATGGCCTTCCGCACGGATCACCCGCGGTACCAGCACGCGCGGCTCAATACTCACCGGTTGATAGACAACACGCTGCTTCTCCGGGTCATATATCACCTCCACGTTCCCGCTCAAAGGGAAATCCTTGCGGAAGGGGTGGCCGATAAAGCCGTAGTCGGTAAGAAGACGGCGCAGGTCGGGATGCCCTTCGAACAGAATACCGTACAGATCGAAGGCCTCGCGCTCGTACCAGTCGGCGCTGCTCCAGATATCGATCACCGAAGGAATGATCGGCAGTTGTTCATCGGGCGCGAACACCTTCAGCCGCAGGCGCCGGTTATGAGCTATCGACAGCAAGTGATACACCGCGGCAAAACGCCGGTCTTTTTGCAGTGTCTCTGTGGACAGATCTTCCTCCAAGCCCGGCAGTCGTCCCGCCGTCTGTGGCTCCACACCGCGGCTGAAACCTGTGGTCGTAGTTTCATCGGTAGCCCATTCCGTCTCCCCATAAGCGAGATAATCAACGCCACAGACGTCGATCAGCTGCTCAAAGCGGAAAATTTTTTCGTCGCGTAAGGCCGTTGCTGCAGCGATAAGATCCCGGGCGGCGACTTCGACGGTCACTTCACCGAAGGCTGTATCGGCATCCAACAGCGTCTCGCCAAAACGTTCCTGCAACTGACTGAGGAGTTCACTCGCTGACATGCATCATCTCTTTACCGGGCGATGGTATTGGTACGCCGGATTTTGTTCTGTAATTGAATTATGCCGTACAGCAGGGCTTCCGCCGTGGGCGGGCAACCAGGCACGTAGATATCCACCAGCACAATACGGTCACAGCCACGCACCACGGAATAGGAATAGTGGTAATAGCCGCCACCGTTGGCGCAGGAACCCATGGAAATCACCCAGCGTGGTTCCGACATCTGGTCATAGACCTTGCGCAGTGCCGGCGCCATCTTGTTGCAGAGGGTGCCGGCAACAATCATGACGTCCGACTGGCGGGGACTGGGGCGAAACACAACGCCGAAGCGGTCGAGGTCGTAACGCGACGCTCCCGCCTGCATCATTTCAACCGCACAACAGGCCAGCCCGAAGGTCATCGGCCACAGAGAACCAGTGCGCGCCCAGTTGATCAGCTTGTCAGCGGAAGTAGTGACGAAGCCCTCTTCGAGATAGCCTTCAATGCCCATTTAGACTGTTAACCCTGTACCAACGAACAAGTTTTGCACCCCGCTAGTCCCATTCCAGCGCCCCTTTCTTCCATTCATAGATGAAGCCGATGACCAGGATGCCGAGAAAAATCATCATGGCGCTGTAACCGAACCAGCCGATCTGATCGAGCACCACGGCCCAGGGAAACAGGAAAGCGATCTCCAGATCGAAAATAATAAACAGGATGGCCACCAGATAATAACGCACGTCGAAACGCATGCGCGTGTCTTCGAAAGCCTTGAAACCGCATTCGTAGGGGGAATTTTTTTCGCTGTCGGGTTTGCGCGTCCCGAGCATAAAGCCCAGCAGGGTCATGATCAGCCCTGCTCCAATGCCGATGGCAATGAAAATCAGGACCGGCAGGTAATTTTCCAGCATGCCATCCTCTTCCAACGCGCCCGGTGGTGGACCGGGTTGATTATTGTGCGGTACATGAACGCGCAGCACTGGAGTCTAGGCCAGCACGTTTACGGGTGTCAAGCAAGCTTAGACAAACGATTTTTATAGCAAATCAAACAGTTAAACTGTGTTTTTGGGGGCATAAAAAAACGGTGCGAAAAAAGGGGAAAAGGGTACTGACCCGTAATCCCACTTGAATTCGACAGGTCGCGCGCGTAGTCTCCTCGCCGTTATTTTCGGTGGTTTTCCCATGTCATACCTGCTTCACTCAGCCCCGCACGCCCTACGCTCGGCTTGGAAAAAAATAAGCCGTTTGCTGTTAAGAGCGCGCATGCCGTTTTCATCCGAGGCTGAAAAACTCAAAGCCGAGCGCCGGCTGCGGGGTCGCGAGCAGTTCCGCACGCTGCAACAGGCCGATATTGTACTGGTTTCGTTCGGCAAGAGCGGCCGCACCTGGTTGCGCGTTATGTTGTCACGCCTCTACCAGCAACGCTATGGTTTACCGGCAAACGCATTGCTCAGTTTTGACAATTTCCACAGAATGAATGCCGATATACCGAAGATGTTCTTCACCCACGACAATTACATCGGCGATTACACCGGGCACACCGATTCAAAAGTTGATTTTTACGGCAAAAAAGTAGTGCTGTTGGCACGTGATCCCCGAGATGTAGCGGTATCGCAGTTCTTCCAGTGGAAGTACCGCATGAAAACCAACAAGAAAGCCATTAACCAGTACCCGGAGCATGGCGCCGAGGTATCGATTTTCGATTTCGTCATGGACCCCAACGCCGGCTTGCTGAAAGTCATCGGCTTCCTCAATCTCTGGGCCCGTGAAGCCGCCAAAATGGACGATTTCATGCTGCTCCGTTACGAAGATCTCAAGGCGCAACCGGTGGCAACGCTGGAAAAACTGGTGGCCTTCATGGGCGCTCCTGCCAGCAACACGCACATTCGTGACGCGGTGGAATTTTCCTCCTATGAAAACATGAAAAAAATGGAAGACAAAAAGACATTTTGGCTGAGCGGCGGCCGTATGGTGCCCAAAGACCGCTCCAACCCCAACAGCTTCAAGGTTAGACGCGCCAAAGTCGGCGGCTACCGGGATTATTTCGATGACGATCAGGTGGCGCGGATCGAAGCGCTGGCGGCTGAGAATCTCTCCCCGTTATTCGGCTATACCGGTGAGTCGGCTGATCAGGTCTCTCGCGTGGGCACCACCTGACGCGAGTCTATGCCGCCAGCGGCGGCGTGCGCGCCAGCACTTCAAAAGCGTCGTGGCGGATGTGGTTTCTGGCCATTTCCTCACGCAACCGGGTTTCGGTGAGAATACCCTTGTCGAGACACTCTTTGAGCAGGCCGAAGAAAAAGTCGACCTGCCTGGGATCCGGGTGCTCCTTGTATCTCCCCGCAAAACCGTAGTCACCGAACAACGCGCGGCGGGCGCGGCGCATCCAGTGCTTGGGGGGAAACAGCCGGAACGTGTCGGCGGCGCGGAAGTCCACCGGCAGACCACTCTTCCAAGGTTGATGCTTGCGCTTGGTGGTATGCAGCATTTTGGTCTTGTCGGTCAAATGATCGAAGTCGTTCCACTCCGGTTCGAAAAAACCGATAGTCTCTGGGTCTTCGTACTTCAGACACACCCACTTCATGTAGTCGCGCCCGGCATCGAACATGGCGTTGAACTGCTCTTCGAACTTCCAGTGGCTCAGTTTGGCGTTGTCCAACAGCATGACGCTGGTCGCCAGGCAACCGCGACGGCCCTTGGAACCGGACTTTGGCCGGCACATAATTGCCTTACCCTGCATATCGCGCGATAACAGGTCCCAGATATCGCCCAGGGCGAAAACATCTGGATCGATCACCACCGCACGCCCCTGGTAGTTCATCAGTTGCGGCGGTAAAAAGCGCGTCGGCGTGAAGGACTGCAGGTCATCGTACACCCATTGCCGCTTGCCCCCGTCGCGCAGATAGAAATCACCCTCACGCGCCTGCAGACAAGCGAAATCGCCGTAATTCATAATGCGGATGTCGAACTTTTCGTTGTGCTTCGAGTTCCGCCGCAGGGCATATTCGGCAATCACGGCACCGAGGTGCTGCTTCTCATTGGCCTGGATGAAAACGCAGTATTCCATAGCTGTAACCCTTCCAACTTCATTGGCAAATATACCGCGAAGGGAAGATACGAAGCCGGCGTTTACTTCGCGGCCTTAGTGACCTTCGCGGTTAATGATTGGTATCAGGGAGATTTTACCTCCATGGCCCGAATGAACCAAGGAAACTGGCCAGTCGGGATCTCATGCTTCAAAATAGACCTTCCCTGCGGGACGATGTTCACCTTTTGGATACAAACTATTGGCAAAACTCCTGTTCGGCGACAAGCGTAAAGCCCATTCGCCACGACTGCTGAACCTGCTATGGGCTACCGAGGCCGGCCTGATCGGCCTGCTGGCGCTTATCGGCCGCCGCTTGTCACCGGACACGGCGTCGCGTTTCGGCGCGCGCCTGGGCCGGCGTTTCGGGCCCCGGCTGGACAAAACCCGCCTGATTCGGCGCAACTTGCGACTGGCGTTTAAACAGAAATCTGAGCCGGAACTCGATCAGCTTGTCGCCGACATCTGGGCCAACCTCGGCAGCATCCTGGCTGAATACCCCCACCTCGGAACGATCTGCCACACTGACGCCGACCAGCACCTGGAGTTTGTTATCCCGGACAACATCGAAGTCTTCAAAAACCCGTCCAAACCCGCTGTTTTCGTCTCCGCCCACCTGGCCAACTGGGAACTGGCCGCTGGCGCCATCATTCATCAGGGCGTGCCACTGAGCGTGGTCTATACCCGATTGCAGAATCCGTGGCTGGACCGCATGCTCTATCGAGCCCGCGAGGCGCTGGGCTGCGGGCTGGTGGAGCGCGACGGCGCCGCGCGACAACTGATCCGCTGCCTCAAACAGGGTACTTCAGTGGGACTGATTGTCGACCAGCGCGTCGACGGCGGCGAGCCGGTGCCTTTCTTTGGCCATAACATGCTGACGTCCATCACACCGGCGCAACTGGCACTGCGTTTCAACTGCGAACTGATCCCGGTCCAGATCCAACGGCAGGCGGGCGCGCACTTCCGGGTGATATTCCACCCATCCGTGAGAGCTGACGACGAAACCGCGCCGGACGAGCTGAAAATTATTCAAATGACCAGTACAATCAATAAGATATTTCAATCCTGGATTCTCGAACGGCCGCAGGAGTGGATGTGCACCAAGCGCCGCTGGCCGAAACATCTGGTAAAACCGGACTGGCAGGGGAAACCGGAGCCCGGTTGATCATAGCCGGGCCAATATAATCCGGGCAAGGACCACACTGTCTGCATTGACGCATAGGCAGCGGAACGATAAGTTCTGGCTTAGCAACCATGGCGGCTAACGTATGACCCCATCCTCCCGGATCGAAATCGATGATGACCTGATCAGAGACTTCCTCGACGAATACGATGACGCCGAAAACGAACTCAACGCACTCGTGCTCGCGGTAGAAGCCGAACCGGATAATGTCGATCACGTCAACGCGCTGTTTCGCACGGTCCATTCTGTAAAGAGCAATCTGCGCATGATGGGCCTGGACAGCCTGTCGGAGCTGGTGCACTACTTCGAAGATCTGCTCGACGATGCCCGTGAGCAGCGTAGAACTTACGATATGCGGCTAAGCGACGTATTGCTGCTACTGGTGCAGCGGGTTCGGGAACTCGCCCAACAATCCTTCACCAAACAAGCGATCGACGCCGACGTCGCGCAATTGAATGACACACTACAACAGTTGGGTATGGCGGGGGCGGCGGATTTCGACACGGCTATCTGCAACAGCCTTAAGCTGCTCGACCCAGGCGGCGATTATGATTCGGCGCCGGACGAAGAGGCGCCCGAGCTGCAGATTGCAGAGGTGGCCGTTGAGAGCGATGTGGTCTTTTTTCAACGCCTCATCGAGCAGGTGGAAAGTGGCGTGCCCCACTGGCAGGGGCGTAGCGCCCGCATACTCGAGCAATGCCTGAAAATCAATGCAGCAGCCGGCGACCGCGTCAACCCCGAACAGTTGCGCGTGGCGGCTTATCTGCACGATATCGGCATGAGCTTTTTCCCGACCGGCATCCTGTGCAAACAGAGCGATCTTAGTCCGCAGGAAACCGAGATTATGCGCAACCACTGCCGCCTGGGTTACGAGTGGTTACGACGGGTACCCGGCTGGGAAGCCGCCGCGGAGATGGTACTCCGACACCACGAACGCCCTGATGGCCAAGGCTATCCCGATGGTCTCACCACCGATAAAATTTGCGACGGCGCCAAAATAATTGCTATCGCTGACGCTTATGACGCCATGATCAGTTGGCGGCCGCACCGCGACCACAAGCGTACGCAATTGCGCGCCATTTTGGAAATCAACGGCGGCATGGGCAACCAATTCGATGTCTTCTGGGTGGAACATTTCAACCAGGTCGTCAGGTCACAGCGCAGCGCCTGATTACTCGCCTCACTGACGCAATGCGCGCCAACCCCGAGCTTTCATACACGCAAGAAAGTCGGGGTCAGTGCTCCAACTCAGGGATTGTGACGCACCATGCGATCGGGTCATACAATCCGCCTGATCGGTTTTCAATTGTGCCGGGCTGCCGCCGAGTTTAAACCAGGAACCGATCGCTTCGGGCGGCGGCCGGGCCGATGACGAATCGATCAAAGTTTCCTTCGTCACGACTGGCGTGGTCAATACGGGTTCGGCCTCAGGTGAGTCACCGGAGTGGGTGGTGTCGGTAGTCACCCCCGCGGCATTCCGCCCGGCACCCGCATCAGGCTCGGACGTTACAGTGGCCCATCCCAGTTCACGCAGACAAGTCAGATACGGCTCGCCCCCCGCGCGGCCGGTGCGACGTTGACATTCGGCCTGGTCAGCGGCAAGCGCGCCGGCATCGCCACCCCGCTTGTAGTAGGTCTTGCAGGCACTCAACGCACCCAGCACACAAGCCAGCAATATCAGAGCGGATACACACCGCGAGTTGCGCGAGTGCCAGGGCATCAATACCAGCATACAGACAAGTCCCCCGTTATAAATATTTTTATGCATAGTTATGCGCCGGTTGTTGGACGGCTAAACTGCCAGATGCTGCCGGATCAAGTCTTCAGAAAGCTGTGCAATGTCACCGGAGGCGACCACCCGCCCCCTTTCCATCAAATTAAACGCCGTCGCCACGCGGCGTGCAAACGGCAGTTTCTGCTCGACCAACAACACAGTCAGGCGTTCCTCCCGATTGAGCCTGATAATAATGTCGCCGATCTCGTGGACGATATTCGGTTGAATACCTTCAGTGGGCTCATCCAGAATCAGCAGGCGCGGCCCACCGGCCAGCGCCCGGCCAATCGCCAACTGTTGCTGTTGGCCGCCCGATAGATCACCACCGCGTCGCCGGAGCATCTGTTTCAAAACCGGAAACAGCTTGAATATTGAATCCGGAATGTCGCGCAAACCGTCGGCGCGCCCTACCAGGCCGGTGCGCAGATTTTCTTCCACCGTCAGCTGGGGGAAAATTTCACGGCCTTGCGGCACATAGCCGATGCCGGCGCGCGCACGCCGAGCCGCCGGCATGCGGCTGATGTCACCGGCGTTAAAGGCGATGCTGCCGGAACGCGCCGGCAAAAGGCCCATAATGCAGTTTAGCAGAGTCGTTTTGCCGACGCCGTTGCGCCCCATGAGACAGGTGCAGGAGCCTTCAGGAACGGCAAGATCCAAATCCCACAGAATATGGCTTTCGCCGTAATACTGGTTTAACTGCTCTATCTTAAGCACCGTGTCTCATTCCCCAAGATAGACTTCGACAACCCGCGGGTCATTCTGCACCGTTTCCATATCCCCTTCCGCCAACACATGGCCTTCGTGCAGCACCGTCACTTTGCGGGCAATCGAGCGGACAAATTCCATGTCGTGCTCAACCACCACGACCGAATGTTTGCCCGCCAGCGAAACCAGCAGTTCCGCCGTGCGCTCGGCCTCCTGCGCGGTCATACCGGCAACCGGCTCATCGACCAGCAGCAAACGTGGCTCCTGCATCAGCAGCGTACCGATTTCCAACCATTGCTTCTGACCGTGTGACAGCAAGCCGGCCGGCTGCTGGCGCTGATCGGACAATCCGATCGTGTCGAGCACTTCATCAATACGATCACGCTGTTCATGGTTCAGTCCGGCAAACAGCGTCGGCCAAACGGCCTTATCGGCTTTCATCGACAGTTCAAGATTGGTGTCCACGGTGTGGTGCTCGAACACCGTGGGCTTCTGAAACTTACGCCCGATACCCGCCTGGGCGATCTCGGGCTCGCCCAATTCGAGCAGATCGATCGATTGCCCGAAAAATACCTCACCCTCATCCGGCCGCGTTTTGCCGGTAATCACATCCATCATAGTCGTCTTGCCGGCGCCGTTGGCCCCGATAATACAGCGCAGTTCACCGTCGTCGATGTACAGAGTGAGCTTATTCAGTGCCTTGAACCCGTCAAAACTGACAGAGACATCCTCTAGATACAGAATCGGACCGTGCCGGGTATCGAGCACGGCATTGCTCATGGGCGGCAACAGAAAACCCCACACCCGGTCCCGCCTGAAAACTTCGCGTGTACGCTGCAAAAAGCTCAAGCCACATCCTCCCGTCGACGCAGCAGACCCACCAGTCCGCGCGGGAGATACAGGGTCACAATAATGAATAAGGCCCCCAGCGCAAATAGCCAGAGCTCCGGTAGCGCACCGGTAAAGTAAGTTTTCGCATAGTTGACCAGTACGGCGCCAAGCACGGCACCATATAACGTGCCGCGCCCGCCGATGGCTACCCAGATAACCAGCTCAATAGAGTTGAGTGGTGAAAACTCACCCGGATTGATAATGCCAACCTGTGGCACATACAAGGCCCCGGCAATGCCGGCGATAGCCGCCGAGACCACGAACAGCCAAAGTTTATAATCCTCAACCTTGTAACCTATAAATCGAGCCCGATCTTCAGCGTCACGAATGGCGACCGAGACCCGGCCGACGCGCGACTCGACGATGAAACGACAGACAACATACCCCAATGCCAGGGCGATAACAGACGCCAGAAACAAACCGATACGGGTCGCATCGGACTGTAGACTGAAACCCAGGATATCCTTGAAATCCGTCAGGCCGTTATTTCCCCCGAAGCCCATTTCGTTGCGGAAAAACGCCAACATCAGCGCATAGGTCATCGCCTGGGTGATAATCGACAGATAGACACCCGTCACGCGCGAACGGAACGCGAACCACCCGAAGACAAACGCCAACAGACCCGGCGCGAGCAGCACCATCAGCATGGCGAAACCGAACATATCAAAGCCCTGCCAGTACCAGGGCAGCTCGTGCCAGTTCAGAAACACCATGAAATCCGGCAATTCCGGGTTGCCATAGACACCCCGCTCACCGATCTGACGCATCAGGTACATGCCCATGGCATAGCCACCGAGGGCGAAGAAGGCACCGTGACCCAGACTCAGAATGCCGCAGTACCCCCATACCAGGTCGACAGCCAGCGCCAGTAGCGCAAAACTCAGATATTTGCCGAACAGGGTCACCATGTAGGTCGGCAGGTGAAATGCCGAATCGGCTGGAATCATCAGATTCGTCACCGGCACCAGCAAGGCGGCAAGCCCAAGCACGCCTAGCAACAGCTGTCCGGGCCGATCCCGTTTGAGCATCCTGAAGAACATGGGCGGCGTCTAACTCTCAGCCGCACGCCCGCGCTGTGGGAACAGACCGCGCGGTCGTTTTTGAATAAATAAAATGATAAAGACCAGCACCAGAATCTTCGCCAATACCGCACCTGAATAGGGCTCCAGAAACTTGTTCGCGACGCCCAGCGACATAGCACCCACCAGCGTTCCCCACAAGTTCCCGACACCGCCAAACACCACCACCATAAAGGAATCGATAATATAGCCTTGGCCCATATTGGGCCCGACGTTGGTCAGTTGGCTCAGTGCGACACCGGCCACACCGGCGATGCCCGAGCCCAGCCCGAAGGTCATGGCGTCGACCCAATCGCTGCGAATACCCACGGCTTTGGCCATCGAGCGGTTCTGCGCCACCGCACGCACCTGTAAACCCAGGCTGGTGCGTTTCAGAACCAACATCAGCAAACCAAACACAAGGAGAGAAAATATAATGATGATGAGCCGGTTGGCAGTCAGTGACAGCGCCGGGTTGATTTCCAGCGAACCGCTCATCCAGGAAGGATTGGCGACAATGACGTTTTGCGCCGATATGGTCGTACGCACCAATTGCTGCAATACCAGACTGAGGCCGAACGTTGCCAGCAGCGTCTCCAGTGGGCGGCCGTACAAATGGCGGATAATGACACGTTCGATGAACACGCCGAATCCACCCGCCACCAGGAAGGCCGCCGGCACCGCCAACAGCAGAGATACCCCGAGGTGTTCGGGCATGAGCTGTTGCACCAGGTAAGCGGTATAAGCACCCAGCATCATCAGTTCGCCGTGGGCCATATTAATGACCCCCATGACACCAAAAGTAATCGCCAGCCCGATGGCCGCCAGCAATAAAACGGAACCCAGGCTGAGACCGAAAAACAGCGTTTCGGCCAATTTGTTAAATTGCAGTTTGCCATTGATATTGGCCAGCACACGCCGCGCGGCTTTGCGGACTTCAGGGTTGGATTCAGAAAAGTCACCGTCTGCATTTTTACCGAGCATGGCCTGCAGCCGATTTCTAGCTTCCGGCTCCAGACTCCCGGATAGTACTTTTACCGCCGCCAGCCGTTGGCCCTTGTCAACGGAAGACAAACCTTCCAAAGCCAATGC
>Ga0114931_10003305_pt1 | contig 20442 bp, 19 predicted proteins | sample 2SBtaG_FD_89579 | JGI IMG/M metagenome (GOLD analysis project Ga0114931, IMG submission 89579) | Deep subsurface microbial communities from Kolumbo volcano to uncover new lineages of life (NeLLi) - 2SBTROV14_V59a metaG | ecosystem: Environmental > Aquatic > Marine > Volcanic | place: Kolumbo...
GAACACATCCTGCAGACCGGCCTGGCCTTCTGGGCGTCCAAGACGCTCCTCAGCGCCGTTGAACTGGGCGTGTTTACCGAACTGGCGAGCGGAACGGAATCCTTTGAACGATTGCGGGAACGCCTGGCGCTCCACCCCCGGTCGGCCCGCGACTTCTTCGATGCGCTGGTGGCGCTCGGCTTCCTGGAGCGACAGGGTGATCGATACGGTAATACTGCGGACACCGATCTGTTTCTCGATCGACGGAAACCCTCCTACATCGGCGGTGTCCTGGAGATGGCCAATCACCGGCTCTATCCGTTCTGGGGTGATCTCACGGAGGGTCTGCGTACCGGCGGACCGCAAAACGAGCTGAAGGCCGGCGGCCCGAGCCTGTTCGAAACGCTGTACGCCGACCCCGAGCGGTTGAGAGGGTTTCTGGCGGCGATGACCGGTCTCAGCCGCGGGGCGAACATGGCCGTCGCCGAACAATTGCCCTGGGGGGACTACACCACCTTTGTGGATGTCGGGACGGCGCAGGGAGACCTCGCAGTGCAGATAGCGGTGGCCAACCCCCATCTGCGGGGCATCGGGTTCGACCTGCCTGCGGTGGCCCCGGTTTTCGACGAATACGTGGCCGACGCCGACCTGGGGGATCGACTCGCCTTTGTCCCCGGCGATTTTTTTGCGGACGATCTCCCGAAGGCGGATGTAGTGACGATGGGGCACATCCTGCACGACTGGGATCTCGATAGGAAGAAGATGCTGATCCGCAAGGCCTATGAGGCGATCCCGGATGGTGGTGCGCTCGTGGTTTATGAGGCGATCATCGACGACGAACGGTCCAGCAATGCGTTCGGACTGTTGATGAGTCTGAATATGCTGATCGAGACGCCGGGCGGGTTCGACTACACGGGAGCGGATTGTGCGGGGTGGATGCAGGAAGCCGGGTTCACGTCGACCAGCGTGGAACCGCTCGTAGGTCCGGATGCGATGGTGATTGGGATCAGGTAGGTCTGGTCTCGAAACCCGGGACGGCCCGGATTCGTAGGATGGCTGTCCCTATTCTCCGTTTATGGGAGGCGACCCATGGCTATTCCCCCCGGTTCTTTCGACCTTGCCCCATTGATTCCGGCAATTGCCATCCTCGTATGGGGTGGGCTCCGCCTGATGAGCGGGCCGTTCGGGCAGGCACTCGTCGAGCGCCTGCGAGGGTCGGCCGGTGAGGAACTGAGGGAGGACGTCGAACTGTTGCGAGAGGATCTCGGTCGCCTGAGTGGCGAACTGGTCGAGATGCGCGAGCAGCTCGAGTTCACCGAACGGATGCTGGCGCAGGGGAAGGTGCCCCCGGTCTCCACGCCGGTGTGACCGGGTGGCCTGTCACGTCGGTCCCGGGTCGGGTGTGGAGCGGGAGGGACGATGACACCGGGGTATTCCGGGACACCATTGGTGCGCAAGCTGGGCATTCGGGAAGGGTTCCGGATCCGGCTCACGAATCCTCCCGTTCCGTATCGGATGCTGGTGGGAACGCTGCCGGCCGGTGCTGTGGTGTCGGGGCGTTTTCGGACCAAGATCGATCTCTGGCACCTGTTCACGGCATCAGAGCGTGAGTTGCGCACCCTGCTGAGCAGGGCGGTGACCCGGATTCACCCGGCCGGGATGATCTGGGTGTCCTGGCCCAAGAAATCGTCCGGCGTGCCAAGCGAGGTAACGGAGGATACCGTGCGACGGGTTGCCTCCCCCTGGGTCTGGTGGATGTGAAGGTGTGTGCCGTGGACGAGACATGGTCCGGACTCAAGCTGGTCATCCGAAAAGCCCTGCGGCCGCGGTGGGGCTCCTGATCCGGCATTGTCCGGGGGCGCGTTTCCCGTCCGGTTGCCGAGACCAAACCCGAACCCCATCTTGAGATACCCAGCCGGTGTCGGCCTCCTGACGCCGCACCGGTTTGTCGATAGGCCGTGCCCCACCGGCGGCGGGCAGATCGGGAAAGGAAACAGCGATGAGGCACAACTCAATGGTGATCTATGGGATCACTGCGGTGCTCATGGCCGGCTGTTCGGGGTCGTCCCGGCCGGAGGGTGCCCGTCCTCGCGACCGGAACCTGATCACGCGCGAAGAGATCGTTGAAACCCAGAGTACCAATGCGTTCGAAGTGGTTCAGCGACTGCGCAACCGGTGGTTTCGGTCGCGGGTGCGAAGTCTTCGGGCCGGTTCCAGCCAACCCGTGGTGTACGTCGACGATCAGTTCTGGGGCGACGTCGACACGCTGCGTCGGATCCCGGTCGAAGCCGTCGAAGAGATCCGGTACCTGAATGCGCGGGAGGCCACAATGCGGGGGTGGAATGTCACCAACGCGGGCGTGATCCAGGTGATCAGCCGGGCCGGAGCGGACGAGGCGGACTGACGCACCGATTGGGGAACCGTCCCGCCCCGGGACCGGTTTAGCAGGAAATCGCGTCCCCGCCGGGTCCTTTGGGTCACCCCAACGCCGGCGGGGAGCCGGTCCGGACGGACCGGTCAACCCTCCAATCGAGGAAGGAACGATGCAGAAAGCCTTGCTGGTGGTGGTGGGACTGGCCCTCGGGGCCGGGGCCACGTGGATGCTGATGCGCCCGGCGGGCGGACCCGATGTCGATCCGGCCGCCGTGGCACGCGGCAAGACGTTCTTCCAGGTGTGCGCCGTTTGCCACGGGGAACACGCGGAGGGGAATCCGGACACCCAGGCGCCCCGGCTGGCGGGACAGTACCCGTGGTATCTCGAGCGGCAACTCCGGAATTTTCGCGCCGGTATCCGCGGCGCGGACTCCAGTGATACCAACGGGTTCATGATGGCCCCGATGGCCAAGGGGCTGCCCAGTGACGACGCGGTCACCGACGTCGTCGCCTATATCAGCACCCTCCGCTGATTGCCGGGGGGAGCAGCGAGGCGCCGGGGCCGCGGTGGCCCCGGCATCAACTGTTCCTGTTGCGGTGATCCCGACCAGCGGGTCGAGACCCGCTACCGGCTGGCGAAGTTCTTCTGCTCCACATCCTCGACGTAGGCCGTCAACGCCGCCAACTCCCGTGAGTCCCACGCCAGGGGCTCGGACTTCATCGGGACGACCATGCAGAACTGAACCATCTGTTCCGCGTCGATCGACTCGAGGCCGGACTTGCTGCGGGCCATGCCCACCCGGTGGGGATAGGGCTGCTTGAAGCTGTCCTTGAACTGGGCACCGTTGACATGGCAGCTCTGACACGCCACCCCGGCCTTGCCGAGATTGGGGTCCTTCCAGAGCGCCTCACCCTCGGTGACCAGTTCGGCCCGGTCGGCCTGGAAGGGCGTGGTGCCTTCGGGCCGGATGACCAGTTGGGGATCGACTTTGCCACACGCAGCAAACGTCAGGGCGGCGAATGCGCCGTAGACGAGGTGCCTCTTCATCGGAAATGCCTCCGGAAGGTGAATAGTATGCGAACATCGGTGGTCGCGGATTTGTTCCCTCGAATCCTCGGCAGCGGGGAATGTAGCCCCCGAAGCCACGGGCGTACAATGCCGTGCTGGTGAGGGGTAATCCAGGAGCCCAGAGGCCACCGGGGGTGGCATGGTGCCGCCGGACCACCGCACTCCTCAGAACTGGACGTAGGTCTGGATCTTGAGCGACTCCTCGGTGGCCCCATCGGATCGCCAGAGGTCCAGGTTGACCGCCACTTTGTTGAGGTCGGACAGGTGCAGGACGATGCCCGGGGTCATGAGCCAGCCCTGGCGCCCCGGGGCTCCGAGCCGGGGATCGCCGTAGCTCAGCCGGACCACGGGTTCCCAGGCCTCCGGCCATCGCCCGGGGCGGACCCCTCTGATCGGCACTCGGCGGGTGACGATGATCTGGGCGGTGGCGAACGTGGTCGGATCACCCCCGGGTTGGAGGAACTGCCAGTTGCGGCCCGCGAGCAGTCCGGCCTGCATGTGCCAACCTCCGTCGAACGTCCCCGATTCGAGATCCAGTCCCCAGGCCGGGGCGTAGCGATTCCGTCCCCGGAGGGAATCGAGATAGTCGTGGAGGCCGAGATTGAGGCCCAGGCGGACGCCCGCGACCGGAGGGAAACGGACCCGCGCCGTGTACGACTTGGTGGCGTTCTGATCGGGCACATTGCGGCCGGTGCCGTTCGTGACCGCCGTGGCCCAGGTGATTCCTCCGGCCAGGTCCCCCTCGAAAAGGATACCGATGTCGATGTTCGAGAAGCCGAGCTTGTCGCTGAAACGACTGAACGAACAGGGTCCGCCGAACCCGGGACAGGTGTCGAGGCCCATCATGCGGCCGTCGCGTTCGATGACGAGAATCTGGCGGGAGCTGGTGAGTTGAAAGAGGTCGAAGGGGCGCTTGAACTGGCCCACGGACACCCGGAAGGCATCGGAGAAGTGGAGGCGTACGTAACCAACGGTCAACTGGGCCCGACCGCGGGAAAAATCGCCCTGCATCAGGCCGCCGACCAGATCGTTGACCTGGACGCCAACGGTGAGGCGGGAGCGCCGAATGGTGAACCCCGGATGGGAGCCGGCCCCGGTACTCGACGTGCTGAACTGGGTGTGGACCCGACCCCGAAGCGTCAGCTCGATCGCCCGGGACCGGATGGCGGTCTGGGCGCCGATGCCGGGTCCGGCCGACAGGAGGAGGCCGGCGGCGATCGCCATGGAGTGGGAGGGAGACGGGATCATGGACGACGCTCGTCAACATCGAGGTTCAGGCCCTGGCTCCGGGCGTAGCACAGGAGACGGACCAGGCGCCGGGCCTCGCCGAGGGCCAGGTCCCGGCCCAGCGGGGTGAGGCAGTAGTAGCGTCGCCGCTCGTCGTGGTCCCGCGGATCTGGCGGGCCGGATTCAGCGATCCAGTGGCGGTTCAGCATGCGTTTGAGGGCTCCGTAGAGGGTTCCGGGGCCCATGATGACCTCCCCGCCGGTGCGGAGTGCCAGATCGATCCGGATCGCATGACCGTGGCGTGGGCCGTCACACAGGGCCAGCAGAATCTGAAAGTCGGCGGTGGCGAGCGGAACCGATTCGGACGAATCGGTGGCAACGCGTCGGGGCATGAGTCACAATATAATATCGTTATACAATGCATCGTATAACGATATTATTGAGTGACAGGTGACCATACGGGGAGCGGGAGTCCCGGAGCTGACGGCCCCCGCCCGGGTGTCTGGTCACAGGCTCGGGCGATGGCTGGCCCCGGCCGCCTTCCGGGGAGATACTTCCCAAGGGCCACTCACGGGGTTCGGGGGCGGTGGGCCGGAACCCTGGGACTGCTGGGAGCAAATGCGAGGATCGGATGACGTTTGAATCGGTCAACCCGGCTACCGACGAGGTCATCGCGACCTGGTCCCGGATGTCCTCGGCCGAGGTGCAGGAGCGGCTGGCGGCGGCGGATGCCGCCCAGGGGAAGTGGGCTGCGAGGAGCATCGAGGAGCGGGCGGTTCCGATGCGTCGGCTGGCCGGGCTGCTCGAGGCCCGGACGGAGGGCCTGGCGGCGCAGATGACCGACGAGATGGGCAAGACGATCGGTCAGAGTCGGAGCGAGATCGGGAAGTGTGCGTGGGTCTGTCGGTTCTACGCGGATCGGGCGGCCAATCTGCTCGCCCGTCGGGTGGTGGAGGTCGACGAGGGATCGGCGTTCGTCACCTTCGAGCCCCTCGGGGTGGTGTTCGCGATTATGCCCTGGAACTTCCCCTTCTGGCAGGTGCTTCGGTGTGCGGCTCCGACCCTGATGGCCGGCAACGGGGCTGTCCTGAAGCATGCGCCGAACGTGTTCGGTTGCGCGGCAGCCATCGAGGAGCTGTTCCGGGAGGCCGGATTCCCGGAGGGGTTGTTCCAGTCCCTGCGTATCGACCACGATCAGGCGGCCACGGTGATCGCGCATCCGCTGGTACGGGCGGTAACCCTGACCGGGAGCACCAGGGCGGGGCGGGCGGTGGCGGCACTGGCCGGGGGCGCGCTGAAGAAGAGCGTCCTGGAACTGGGGGGATCCGATCCCTACATCGTCCTGGAGGATGCCGACCTGCCGGCGGCGGTGGAGGCCTGTACCGTCAGTCGCCTGATCAATTCGGGACAGAGTTGTATTGCCGCCAAGCGTTTCGTGGTGGTCGAATCGGTGCGGGCGGAGTTCGAGGCGATGTTGCTGGCCCGATGGCAGGGGATCGTCCCCGGCGATCCGCGTGACGATCCCCCGCTCGGGCCCCTGGCGCGGCGGGATCTGCGCGACGCGCTCCACGATCAGGTCCAGCGGTCGATCCGGACGGGCGCACGATGTCTGGTGGGCGGATCGGTGCCGGAGGGCCCCGGGGCCTTTTATCCGGCCACCATCCTCGGCGACGTGCGGCCCGGGATGCCGGCCGCCGACGAGGAGCTGTTCGGACCGGTGGCCGCGATCCTCCCGGTCCGGGACGAAGACGACGCGATCCGGACGGCAAACGCTACGACGTTTGGACTGGGCGCGGCCGTCTTTACTCGGCGGCGCGACCACGGAGAACGCCTGGCCGTGTCTGCGGTGCAGGCCGGATCCTGCGCGGTGAACGGGTTTGTTCAGTCGGATCCCCGGTTGCCGTTCGGAGGGATTCGCGACAGCGGGTACGGCCGGGAACTGGGGCTGGAGGGGATCCGGGAGTTTGTGAACGTCAAGACGGTGCATATTCGATGAGGTGCCTTCTGTGATGCGGGCAGCGTCCGTATCCTTCATCGGCCTCCGACCCGACGTTCGATGACCGTACCGGTGGACGACATCCTTCCTGCCCTCGCCGACGCCCTTGAGGGACGCTACCGCATCCGTCGCGAACTTGGACGGGGCGGCATGGCCCTGGTGTATCTGGCTGACGACCTTCGGCACCAGCGCCCCGTCGCGGTGAAGATCCTCCGGCCCGAACTCGCCTCGGCGATCGGGGCCGAGCGTTTTCTGCGGGAGATCCGGATCGCGGCGAACCTCGGGCAACACCCGCACATCCTTCCGCTGCACGATTCGGGGAACGCCAACGGTTTTCTGTACTACGTGATGCCGTTCGTGGAGGGGGAGAGTCTGCGTGACCGCCTGAAGCGGGAGAAGCGCCTGCCGTGGAGGGAAGCGATCGAGATCGCCCGCGAGGTGGCCAGTGCTCTCGACTTTGCGCACTCCCGGGACATCGTGCATCGCGATATCAAACCGGGGAACATCCTTCTCGCCCACGGTCACGCGGTCGTCTCCGATTTCGGGATCGCGCGGGCGGTGCACGGCGGTGGCCACGGGGAACCACTCACCCAGGTGGATTTTGCCATCGGGACGCCGGAGTACATGAGTCCGGAGCAGGCGATGTCCGACCCCGGACTGGATGGTCGGGCCGATCTGTACGCATTGAGATGCGTGTTGTACGAGATGATCGCCGGGAGGGTGCCGTTCGAGGGGGAGCGGACCAGTACCCGGCTGGATTCCAACCACCGGGTCCGCCGCCGTCTCATCCGATCAGGTGTGGGTCGGGCCGTGCCCCGGCACATCCGCCGGGCCATCGAGAAGGCCCTGGCCCCGGATCCCGCCGACCGCTTCCGGACGGGGGCGGAGTTCGGTCGAGCGCTGACCGTCTCGATGGCCGGCGCCCGGTCTCCCCGACGCACGGTGGCGCTGTTCGGGGTGACCGCCGTGATGGTGCTGGCCCTGCTGACGGTGCTGACCGCGACGCTCGGGCTTCCGTACTGGATCCTGGCGGTGACCACGGTGTTGCTGGCGGTAGAAGGGCCGGCGGTCTTCCTGACCGCCCGGGCTGAGCATGAGGCGGCCCAGGCGCGGGCCACCGGAACCCCCGTGCGGGCCGCCGGCCTCGTCCGGTGGCGGACGGTCCGGATGGTGAGCACCGTGGCGATCGGTGCCGTCGGCCTGATCGGGGCCGGACGGATGTTCGCGTGGGGCGCAGGCCTCGGTCCCGGTGGGGCGCTCATGGGCGCGGGTGTCATGGATCGCCAGGATCGCATTATCCTCGCGGACTTCACGCCCCGCGGGGTCGACTCGACCTGGGCATCGGCCGTGACCGAGGCCCTGCGGATCGATGTGTCGCAGTCCCCGGTGGTCAGCGTGGTGGATCGGGAACGGATCGCCCGGACGTTGACCCGGATGGGGCGTCCAGCGGACGCGTCGCTGTCACCGCCGGTGGCGAGGGAGATTGCGATCCGGGACGGGTTCAAGGCCGTCCTCAACGGTGAGGTCAGCCAGGTGGGCGGGTCGTACGTGCTGACCGCCGAACTCGTTCACGCCTCGGATGGTGCAACCCTGGCTGCGTTCCGGGAAACGGCGCGCGATTCATCCAGGATCATTGCCGCCATCGATCGCCTGTCCGACCGGGTGCGGTCCCGCATTGGGGAATCGCTGCGCACCATCCGGTCGACCGAGGCGCTGGGGGCGGTGACGACCCGTTCTCTTCCGGCGCTCCGCGCGTACTCCGAGGCCGTACGGGCCTTGCGCCGGGGCGACATCCTGGCGGGACGCCGCCTCCTCACCGAAGCGGTGCGTCTCGATTCGGCGTTCGCCATGGCCTATCGAAAACTTGGCACCGTGGCGTTCGATCGGGCCTCACAGGTCTCGGCCCTCACCCGGGCCTACCGCTTTCGGGATCGCCTGACGGCTCGGGAACGCGGTCTGACCGAGGGCGCGTACCACCGGATCGTCACCGGCCGGATTGATGAGGCCGCTGCCGCTTACCGGGGCGTGGTCGATCGGTATCCCGACGACGTTACGGGCATCAACAACCTGGCGGAGATCGAGCTGTACCGCCGCCGTTTCGGGCGGGCGCGCCGGCTGTTTGATCGCCTGACGCAGATCAATCCTTCCATGTCCAACGGGCTCAACGGCCTCATCGTCGCCGCGGTGGCCCAGGGCGACTGGGTGGCGGCACACGGGTATCTGGAACGGTTCCGCGAGGCGTTTCCGGACAATCCTGTCGGGCAGGGGCTGGGGATCCTGCTCCACCTGGCCGAGCATGACTACCGGGCGGCCGCTGCGGCCCTCGATTCCCTCCGTCGCGTGCGCGGCGACGATCGTTTCTGGCTCCTCAATGTCGAATCCCTGGCCACGGGCCTCGATCTCACGCGCGGGCGGTTGCGGAGTGCCGAATCGCATGCGCGGGCGGCGGTGCGGGTGGCGGACGCTCTGGAGATTCCGGCCAGTGCTCTGTCGGTCGAGTTGCAACTGGCGTTCTTCGACACCTGGTTTCGCGACGACCCGACCGCGGCGCTGGCCAGGATGGAACGGGCGTTGGAGATGTATCCGCTGGACACCATCGATCCGGCCAACCGTCCCTACCTGCTGATGGTGCAGGTCTACGCGGGGGCCGGCCGTCCCGACCGTGCGGAGGCGGTCCTGCGGGCGTTCGAGGGGTCGCTGAACCCGGCGGAGCGAGCCCTGTATGCCCCGGCGCGCGATGCGGTGGAGGGTGTCGTCCTGTTGGCCAGGCGGGAGTCTGCCAAGGCGGTGGAACGGTTCCGAGCCGCGGATGTGGGTCGGTGTACCGTGTGCATCCTCCCACTGCTGGCCCAGGCGTACGATCAGATGGGGAATGCCGACTCGGCCATCGCCGTCTATGAGCGATACGCCACGACGCCCTCGATTCTTCGGGGGCAGCTCACCGACATCGTCTCGTTGGCCAGCGCCTACGAACGGCTGGGCCAGCTCTACCGCGACCGCGCGGACACCACCAGGGCGGTCGATTATTTTGGCCGCTTCGTCGAGTTGTGGTCGGAGGCTGACCCGGTTCTGCAACCGCGAGTGGCGGCGGCCCGATCCGCACTGGTCGCGCTTACCACGGATGCCCCTCATCCCGAGTGACCGAACGGCGGCCGCCGACGTCGCAGAACCGCTTACCGGTCACCCATCAGGAAGTCGAGGCCACCGAGCAGGGTGCCTTCGCCCTTGTGTTTCCCTCCGCCCACCCGGCCCCGGGGGGCGGCGGCCAGCACGCGGCTGGCGAGCCGGGAGAAGGGCAGGGACTGGATCCACACCGTACCCGGACCGGTGAGGGTCGCGAAGAAGAGCCCTTCTCCGCCAAAGAGAGCCGTCTTGATGCCGGGCACCATCTGGATGTCGTAGTTCACCGAGGCTTCGAAGGCCACGAGGCACCCGGTATCGATGCGCAGGGTCTCTCCGCGGCGCAGCTTGCGGGACACCAGCGTGCCGCCCGCGTGCAGGAAGGCAAGACCGTCTCCTTCGAGCTTCTGCAGAATGAATCCCTCTCCGCCGAAGAACCCGGCCCCGAGCCGCTTCTGAAAAGCGATTCCCACGCTGATGCCCTTGGCCGCGCACAGGAAGGCGTCCTTCTGACAGAGCACCGTGCCCCCGTGCTGAAGCAGGTCGAAGGGGACAATGGATCCGGGATAGGGGGACGCGAATGCGACTTTGGCCTGGGCCATCGCCTGGTTGTCGAACACCGTCATGAACAGCGATTCACCGGTCAGGACGCGTTTGCCGGCACTGACCAGTTTGCCCATGAATCCGCCTTCCTGGCCGGACCCGTCGCCGAAGATCGTCTGCATCTGGATGCCGGGATCCATGAACATGAAGGATCCGGCTTCGGCGACGCAGGCCTCCCCCCGATCGAGCGTGATCTCGACGAACTGCATGTCGTCGCCGAAGATCTCGTAGTCGATCTCGTGCGCGATGGTACGGGCCCGGGGGGCTGGAGGGGGCGCGGTCGTCCCTTTCCTGGTGCCACCGAACAGGTCGCGCAGTTCGGGTCGACGGCCAGCCGGCTCCCAGTTTGCCATGGCTTCATGAAAGACGAGTGCCTCGGCGCTGATCTCGCCCGCGACGATTTTCTGCGCCATTTCATCCTGGCTGTATGGACCGTCTTCACGTTCGTAGTCTGCATTGTAGACATACCAGAACGTATCGCTCATGTGGGAACTCCCCGGATGAAAGTGAAGGGCGTCCAGGGACGCCGCAGCTAATATAGAAGGGTCCGGGATCGGATTCGAGTCGCCGCCGCCGGCCGGTCGAATTGGCGAGTCGATCGGCGTGTTCCGGGGTGGCCGCGGGTGGGGAAGGCGCGTACCTTGGGCCCTCCCGATGGAAGAAGGATCAGTGTCCTGCGATTACCTGATCGACACCTACGCCACCGAGCGGCTGAAGACGCTCGGGGTCTGGAGCCAGTTTGCCGGACTCGATCTGCATCGGCGGCCGCGCGCCGGCGATCGCCGGGGCCGTTCGCTGCTCGAACAGATGGTGCACCAGTGCCTGTCGGAGAATGGATGGTTCTGCAAGATGCTCGGTATCGACGTTGGTGCTCCCCCGCTGCCCGAGGAGGAAACGGTGGCCGCGTTTGTGGATCGCTATGCCGAAGACTCCCTGCGTCGCGAGGACGCCCTCCGGCAGCAACCCGGTTCATGGTGGGAGGAGGACGTCGCGTTCTTTGAAGTGATGCGGTCCCGCGCGTGGGTGATGGTACGACGCATCGCCCACACCGCCCACCACCGCGGCCAGCAGACGGCCCTCCTCCGGATGCTGGGCCGATCCCTGTACAGTACGTACGGCCCGACCGCCGATACCGGCGGTCTGCCCCTCCATCAGGCCCCCACCCGGTACCCATGGTCCGACCTCGACGCGCTTCGCCATGCGGTCCGGGAGGGTGAGGTCCCACCGCCGCTGCCGCCCCTTCCGACCCATCCCCTTACTGAGCGGCCTGACGCGCCGCCGGAGCACACCTCATGACCGGCACGGATCACTATGACGTCGTCGTCATCGGTACGGGCCAGGGTGGGAAACCCCTGGCGGCGGCGTTCGCCGATGCCGGCCACCGAACGGCCATCGTGGAACGCGGGCGGGTCGGCGGAACCTGCGTGGTGGCAGGCTGTACGCCGACCAAGACCATGGTGGCGAGTGCGCGGGTGGCATACCTCGCGCGACGGAGTGGGGACTACGGGGTGCATACCGGGACGGTGCGGGTGGACCAGTCGGTCGTGCGACGACGGAAGCGGGACATCGTGGATGCGTTCAGCGGTGGCAGTCAGCGCGGACTGGAGCGGCACGACCACCTCGATCTGGTGTTCGGGGAAGCCCGGTTCACCTCCGCGCGTTCGCTGAACATCGACCTCAGGGACGGAGGACGGCGGGAGGTCACCGCCGACCGGATAATCATCGACGCCGGGGCCCGCCCGACGGTGCTCGACGTGCCGGGCCTCGACTAAGTGGGAGCACTCGATTCCACCACGATCATGGAACTGGACGTGGTACCCGAACACCTCATTGTCCTGGGCGGCGGGTTTGTCGGTCTCGAGTTCGGCCAGATGTTCCGCCGGTTCGGAAGCCGGGTGACGATCGTGGATCGTCACCGTCGCCTCGCGAGACGCGAGGACGAGGACATGGCAGACGCCATTGCCGGCATCCTGACGGAGGATGGGATCGACCTTGCGTTGGGGTGGGTGCCGACGTCGGCCGGTCGCGCCGGATCGACGATTCGGGTCACGATGGTGTCGGCGGGAGAGGAGCGGGTGCTGGAGGGCACCCACGTGCTGGTTGCCGCCGGACGGACGCCCAACACCGACCGACTCGATCCGGGGGCGGCGGGCATCGTCGTCGACGATCGGGGTTTTGTCCCGGTCAACGAGCGGCTGGAGACGAATGTCCCGGGGATCTGGGCGATCGGCGACATCAACGGCGGGCCGGCATTTACCCACATCGCGTACGACGATTACCGTATTCTCAAGGGCAACCTGCTGGAGGGAAAGTCCCTGAGCACGGCGGGACGGCTGGTGCCGTACGTGGTATACATCGATCCGCAGTATGGGCGGGTCGGGCTCTCGGAGCGGGAAGCGGCGGAGCAGGGGTGGACCGTGGAGGTGGCGACGATGCCCATGAGTCACGTGGCGCGCGCGCTCGAGACGGACGAGCCGCGGGGGCTGATCAAGGCGATCGTGGACCGGGACTCGCAACAGATCCTGGGTTGCGCGGTGCTCGGGGTCGAAGGGGGAGAGATCATGTCGATGATGGAGATCGCCATGATGGGAGGGACGCCCTGGCCCGTGTTGCGGGACGGCATCTTTGCGCATCCTGCGTTCGCGGAGTGTCTCAACAACCTCTTCGGCCGGTTGTAAGCACAGGTTCAGAGCAGATCGAGCACGCGCTCCGGGGGACGGCCGAGGACCACGCGACTGCCACGGACAACGATCGGGCGTTCGATCAGCGCCGGATGGTCAACCAGGAGCTGGAGCCACTCCTCCCGCGATCGGGCGTCCTCGGTGCGGAGACCGAGTTCGCGGAACCGGGGGTCACGGCGTCGCGCCAGATCGACCGGCTCCACGCCGAGCCCTCGACAGAGGACGTCGAGGGTCTCGACCGACGGAGGATTCGTCAGGTATTCGACGACGACCGGCTCCACGCCCGCGGCGCGGATGAGGCGGAGGGTTTCTCGACTCTTGCTGCAGCGCGGGTTGTGATAGATCGTCACCTCGGCCATCGGTCTCTTCCTCGGGGGTGGCGGGAACATTAGCAGCGAGGGCCGTGCGGGTCACCTGCCGGCGCACCGCGGTGGGCGACTGCGTATCTTTCCAGCACCCGCCGAACGTTGGAGCCGTGGAGATGTCCCGTCCGTTCCCTGCACTTCGTGCGACGTTGCCGGCCGCCCTGGCCGGCATCCTGTTCGCGTCCTGTGCCGTCAATCCGGCCACCGGTCACCGGCAGTTCATGATCATCAGCGAGAGCCGGGAGATTGCCATGGGCCGCCAGTACGACCCCGAGGTGGTGGCTTCCATGGGTCTCTATGGTGGTGACGAGTGGCAGAGTTACATCCAGGCCCTGGGGAGCCGCATGGCGGCGCTCACCGAGCGTCCGGATCTGCCCTGGACGTTCCGGGTCGTCGATGACCCGATCGTCAACGCGTTTGCGATTCCGGGTGGATTTGTCTACGTCACGCGCGGCATCCTGGCCCACTTCACGTCCGAGGCACAGCTGGCGTCGGTGCTGGGCCACGAGATCGGTCACGTGACGGCCAGGCACTCAGCGGCGCAGATGAGTCGCCAGTCGCTGCTGCAGGGGGTCGTCGGGGCGGGATCGGTGTTTGCCCCGAACCTTCAGTCCGCCTGGGCGTTGGCCGGTACCGGCGTGGGAATCCTGTCGCTCAAGTTTTCCCGGGACGATGAATCGCAGGCCGACCAGCTGGGATTACGCTACATCTACCGGGCGGGTTTCGATCCCCGGCCGATGCCGGAGGTGTACACGATGCTCGGCCGTATCAGCGCGGCGTCCGGCAGCCGGACGCCCGAGTGGCTCTCGACCCATCCGGATCCCGGGAACCGCGAGCAGCGCATTCGGGCCGCGATCGCGCAGTTGCCGGATGGGCGGTTTGATGGCCGGGTCGTCAACGCCGCCCCGTATCTCCATCGGCTCGAAGGCATGGTGTTCGGCCAGGATCCCCGGAACGGGTTTTTCGAGGGCATGACGTTCAAGCACCCGGATCTTGCGTTTACCCTCACCTTTCCTGACGGCTGGCGGGTCCAGAACCAATCCCAGGCCGTGGTCGGTATCAACGAGGGCGGCTCCGTGACGTTGCAGGTCACGGTGGCGGACGAAACGACGGCCGGTGCAGCCGCCCGTCGGTTTTTTGCGCAGGACGGAATCGACGGATCGCCGCAGAACGATGCCATCAACGGACTGGTGGCGGTGAGTGGGTCGTTCACGGCGAGCACGTCGAACGGTACCCTGTTGGGTACGGTTTCGTTTGTAGTGCTGGGCGGGCGTGTCTACCAACTGGTGGGCTTCGGCACCCCATCCGGGTGGCGGGGCGGGGGTGGTGAGGTGCAGGTGGCCATCCGGACCTTTGCCCGGCTCACCGATCCCGCGGCCCTGGCCATCAAGCCCCGCACGCTCCACATCGTCGAAACCGATCGCTCGATGACGATTGCGGGGTTCCGCGCCCGGTTCTCGCCGGACGCTTCGGTGGACGAACTCGCTCGTATCAACCAGGTGGATGCGACGACGCCGATCCCGGCCGGAACGCTCCTGAAGGCGATTCGCCGCTGACCCGGAGTCGCGTTGTCGGCCGTCAGTGCGCGAGCGGCTCCACCCGGACGGCGCACACCTTCAATTCCGCCGTGTCGGTGACCGGATCGTAACCCGATCCCGTCAGGACATTGATTGGCACGTCGCTGAAGCTGAAGCTGGCGAAGACCGTGCCGCGGGGTGAGCGTCGGGTCGCTTTCACCTTGATCTCGATCGACCCCCGCGCGCTCGTCAGACGGGCCCACCCGCCGTCGGTCAGGCCCCAGCGGTCGACGTCGTCCGGGTGCACTTCGAGCAGTTCTTCCGGCAGGAAGTACTCGATCCCCGCCGAGCGACCGGTCTGGGTCCGCGTGTGGTACGCCTGAAGCCGCCGGCCGGTGGTCAGCCACACGGGATACTCCGGGCTCACGGTCTCGGCGGGCTCCCGGAACTCGATGCAACGGAAGATGCCCCGACCGTTCACGAAAGCGTCCTGGTGGAGAATCGGGGTCCCGGGGTGCCCGGCTTCGGGGACAGGCCACTGGTAGGCTCCGTCGGCGATGCGCTCCCAGTCGAGACCGTGATAGGTGGCCGATACCTGACACAGCTCGTTGAAGATCTCCGACGGCTGCTGGTACTCGAAACCGGTGAAGCCCATCCGCTGCGCGAGCTGCGACACGATCCACCAGTCCGGGCGGGCGTCCCCGGGAGGCGGGACGGCCTGACGCAGGCGCTGGATGCGTCGCTCGGTGTTGGTCTGCACGCCATCGACCTCGCCCCAGGCTGCCGCGGGCAGCACGACATCGGCCAGGGCCGCCGTTTCGGTCAGGAAGATGTCGATGACCACGAGATGATCGAGGCTGCGGAGTGCGTGTTCGCAGTGCTGGCGGTCGGGGTCGGACACGACCGTATTCTCCCCGGCGATCAGCATGGCCCGGACCAGATCGCCACAGTGATCGAGCGCAGCAACCTTGGTCATCCCGACCTCGCGGTCCGGAGCCCTTCCCCAGATGGCTTCGAACTTGGCCTGGTTGGCGGGATCGGTGACCGACTGGAAACCGGGGTAGTTGTTGGGGAGGGCGCCGACGTCGCCCGCGCCCTGGATGTTGTTATGGCCCCGCATCGGATTGATGCCGGTCCCCTCGCGGCCGATGTTGCCGGTCATCAACACCAGGTTGCACAGACTCTGGACGTTGTCCACCCCCGTGATGTGTTCGGTGATGCCCAGGGTGTAGTAGATGGCTCCCCGATCGGCCCCGCCGTACCAGCGGGCCGCCGTCTCGATGTCGCGAGCGGGCACGCCGCAGATCGACTCCGCCCACGCCGGAGTGAAGCGTTTGATATGCGTCAGGAAGCTCTCCGCGTCCCGGGTCCTCTCGGCGATGAACGCGGGATCGGTCAGTCCTTCCCGGTCGATGACGTGGGCCATGGCCAGGAGCAGGGCCACGTCCGTCCCCACCTGGAGGGGAAGGTAGAGGTGGGCGTACGCGGACAGCCCGATGCGCCGGGGATCGGCCACGATCAGCTTTGCTCCCCGCGCCACCGCCCGTTTCAAGCGGGTGGCGGCCACGGGATGACATTCGGTCATGTTGGTCCCGATGCAGAAGATCACATCGGGTTTCTCCATGTCTTCGAGGGGGTTTGACATCGCCCCCCGACCGATCGTGGCTGCCAGACCGGCAACCGTGGGGGAGTGTCAGGCACGGCTACAGTTGTCGACGTTGTTGGTGCCGATCCCCGCGCGCATGAACTTCTGCATGAGGTAACCGGCTTCAGACGGGGCCCGCCCGGAGGCGACCGCGTAGACGCTGCGAGCGCCGTACTCGGCGACGGCGCGCCGAAAGCCGTCGGCGGCCCGTTCGAGGGCCTCGTCCCACGAGGCCTCGTGCAGCTCGCCGTCCTCTCCGCGAACCAGCGGCGAGGTCAGTCGATCGGGGTGCTGGACGAAATCGTAGGCAAACTGCCCCTTCACGCACAGGGCGCCGTGGTTGGCGGGCCCATCCATAGCCGGCTGGATGCCGACGAGCGTGTCCCCCTTGGTGAGCATGTCGACCGAGCACCCGACACCGCAGTAGGGGCAAATGGTTCGCGTCTTTTCGATCGGCTCGGGGAGCATGGCGTGTCGCAAGGCCTTTCGGTCGGCGAGGGCGCCGGTGGGACAGGTCTGGACGCACTGTCCGCAGAAGGTACAGGCCGAATCCTCGAGTCGACCGTTGAACTCGGTGGTGATCCGGCTGCGGAAACCGCGATTCATGATCGAGATCGCGTAGTCGCCCTCCTGCTCGGCGCAGACCCGGACGCACCGGTAGCAGGAGATACAGAGGTCGTAGTCCCGCAGGATGAACGGATTCTCGTCGTCGAGCCGGCTGGCGCCGGAGGGGAGGCCGGCAAAGCGTCCGGTGGTCGCCTCGTACTCATGCACGAGGTCGGCCAGTTCCTGGGACGCGTACCCCCGCAGCGAGTCGACCTCGAGTTCGCGGTTCTCGGATGCGACGAGTTCCAGCAGGGTGCGTCGATGGCGTTCGATCTCGTCGGTGCGGGTGTGGACGACCATACCCGGCGTCGCCGGCGTGGTGCACGAGGCGACCGGGTTCCGGGCACCCTCGACCTGGACCACACACAGGCGGCACCCGCCGAACGGTTCCAGGCGGGGATCGTAGCAGAGGGTCGGAATGGCGATCTCGTGACGGCGGGCGACGTCGTAGATCGTCTCCCCCGGTGTGAACGTCACCTCTTCACCGTCGAGGTGCATGGTGGCGGTGCCGATGTCGGTCTGCGCGGGATTCAGAATCATGGTGCCACCTGTTGGCGTTACCGGTGGTTGACGTGTTCGGCGACCCGGTCCGGGAAGTACCGGATCAGGCTGTCCGTAATCAGGGGCGCGGCCATGCCGAGGCCGCAGGCGCTGACCGCCTGCATGGTGCGGCCGATGTCCGTGACTTCACCGATCCAGGACTCGACCTCCCGGGGTCCGGCGTCGCCGGCCAGGCGTTCGGTGAGGCGTTGGGATCCGATACGACACGGAAAACACTTGCCGCAGCTCTCGTCGGCAAAGAACTCCATCGCCTGGTGGGCGATGTCGACCATGGATCGCCGGTCGTCGAAGACCATGATGCCCCCGGCTCCGAGAAACGATCCGTGAGCGCGAATGGACGACTCATCCAGCGTCACCGACAACGCGTCGCCAGCCAGGAACCCGCCCGAAAGCCCCGCCATGGTTACGGCCTGGATGGTGTGCCCGTTTGGCGGGCCGCCGGCCCAGTCCATGAGCAGGGTCAGGAGTGGCAGGCCCAGCGGGACTTCGTAGTTGCCGGGCCGGGCGATGTCGCCGGAGAGAGAGATGACTTTGGTGCCGGCGTGGTCGCCCAGCCCGAGGTTCCGGTACCACTCGGGTCCGTGGAAGAGAATGGGCGGGACAGACGCCAGGGTTTCGACATTGTTGACGACGGTGGGGAGGTTCTCGAAGCCGTGCGTGACGGGGAACGGCGGGCGGTTTCTCGGGAACGGGTGGCGTCCCTCGAGGCTGTTCAGCAGGGAGCCTTCCTCCCCGCAGATGTAGGCGCCGGCCCCGCGCCGGACGGCGATATCGAATCCGAATCCGCTCCCGAGAATGTCCTCGCCGAGGAGCCCGGCTTCCCGGGCTTCGTCAAGCGCACGTTCGATGGCGGCAAGGGTCTCGGGGTACTCATAACGCAGATAGATGAAGCCCCGAGCGGCCCCGGTGGCCCAGGCGGCGATGGTCATCCCCTCGATGATGGCGTGGGGGTCGTAGTCGAGAAGCGTGCGGTCCTTGAAACACCCGGGTTCGCCTTCGTCGGCGTTGCATACGACGGTCCTGGGAGATCCGGCCGCCCCGGCCACCGCACGCCACTTGGTGCCGGTAGGGAACCCCGCTCCGCCGCGTCCCGCGAGGCTGCTCTCGTCCAGAATGTCGAGGACATCGGCCGGGCTGACAGCCAGGGCCTGGTGGAGACCGCTGTACCCGCCCCCCGACTCATACCCGGTCAGGGTGGCGCGGTCCGGATGGCGGATGCCGGCGAAGACACACTCCCCAGTCCCACCGGGATTGGGATCGGGCAACGGCGGCGGACGGGTCTCCAGCGCATTGGGTGCGGTACCCACCAGGGTCCGGTCCCCCATGAGGACCGGAATCGGATCGTCGCAGCGGCCGGCGCACGGCATCGCGGTGGCGCCGCGATCGGCGAGGGAGGCCAGCAGATCGGCGGCTCCCCGAAGCGCACAGATCGGACCGGTGCATACCCGGGGCCGGTCCCGCCCCCCGGGGGTACGGGCAAAGTGGTGGTAGAAGGTGACGGTCCCGTACAGATCGGCGACGGGAATCCGGAGCCCCTCGCTGACGGCCCGGATCGTGTCATCCGACAGGAACCCGTCTCGCTGGTGGAACGCGTGCAGGAGAGGAAGAAGGGGCGCCGGCCGGTCCTTCCAACGGTCGATCAGCGCCTGGTTGGTCGGTTGGTTCATCACCAGCTCCTCATGTCCCGGATACCGGCATCGACCGGAGGATGCCTGGCGGGAACCTGCAAGTTGATGCGGAACGGGAGCCGACGGAAGGGGATCGGTCGGACCGGCTACAGGTCGTACCGGTCGTGGAGTACTCCGCGGTGGTGGATCTCGTGCCCACAGATGATGAACGGCAGACAACCCGCCGTGAAGGTGAATCCCGACGCCGTCCCGCGCCGGTCCATCTCGCGGTCCGTGAGACTCCCGAAGAGGGCGAGGTCGGCGCGGCGGAGGTGTTCGAACTCATCGAGCAGGCCGGCGAGGGGTCGCCGGTCGAGTTCCGTACCGGCGATGTACTGATCCTGCTCCATTGCGGGGTAGGGACCGGGGTCACCCCGGGCAAAGGCGAGGCAGCGGGTGGCGAACACCCGTTCGGTGTCCACCAGGTGCCCGAGGACTTCCTTCACGCTCCATTTGTCCGGCGCATACCGGGTTCGGGCGGCGTCCTCGTCGAGGGGCCGCAGCAGCGCCAAGGTCCGGTCCATCTCGCGTTCGAGGCTGGTAAGCAGGTTTCCGGCGGGAACGCGCGAGACGTAGGTGTGATAGAACGGCTCGTACGCGTCGCGCCCCGGAGGGGTCTCGAACCAGGTCATGAGCTGGAGTCGGGTTCGGCGACCCAGGCGCGGGTAATGACGATCGGGTCGAGGGGAACCGCCTCGTGGGTTCCCCGGCGTTGGACGGGCACGGCGGCGATCGCATCCACGACGTCCATTCCCTCGATCACGCGGCCGAAGACGGCGTAACCGTATCCGGCCGGGGTCTTGTCGCGGAAGTCGAGCTTGGGATTGTCCACGACGTTGATGAAGAACTCGGTCTTGGCGCTGTGGGGGTCGGCGGTCCGGGCCATGGCGACCGCGCCGCGGACGTTGTGCAGCCCGTTATCGGCCTCGTTGGCGATGGGCCACACCGGGCTCGTGCGCCGCTGCATGGTGGGCGTGAGTTGACCGGCCTGGATCATGAAATCCTTTCGCACCCGATGGAACATCAGGCCGTC
>Ga0114931_10003306_pt1 | contig 20442 bp, 18 predicted proteins | sample 2SBtaG_FD_89579 | JGI IMG/M metagenome (GOLD analysis project Ga0114931, IMG submission 89579) | Deep subsurface microbial communities from Kolumbo volcano to uncover new lineages of life (NeLLi) - 2SBTROV14_V59a metaG | ecosystem: Environmental > Aquatic > Marine > Volcanic | place: Kolumbo...
TAAAGATAATGAGGGTTTCGTATTATACAACGAGAAAAGGATCATTTTAGTTGTTGTCAGGTGATTAACAAATATTAACCGCATTATCCGGAAACAGAACCCTAAATTTGAGCACTATAATATTATGGATGAAAAATATATAATATGAAGAATACAGGTTTTAAAATTTTCCTTTCTTTCTTTTTGCTTTTTTCGGTTCTCGGAAAGGCAAAGGCCGATGAAGGGATGTGGTTGTGGATGAGCCTCAACAAAAACTATAATGAGATGCGTGAAAAGGGGTTGAAACTGACCCCGGACGATATATACAATATCAATCATGCATCGCTCAAGGATGCCGTGGTTTCTCTGCGTTTTTGCACAGCTGAGTTTGTTTCACCCGATGGCCTTATGTTTAGCAATCACCATTGTGCTTATTCTGCCATTCAGGAGCACAGCTCTACCGATCATGATTATCTGACCGATGGTTTCTGGGCCAGTGATAGAAGTGAAGAGTTGCCGGCAAGTGGTGTGACGGCATCCATTCTGATACGTATGGAAGATGTGAGCAACCGGGTTCTTGCCGATGTGAATGAGGAGATGAGTCCGGTAGAGCGGGCCAAATCCCTTCAAGGTAAAATGAAAGAGATTATGGCGGAAGCCGAAGAAGGTAACAATTACCGTACGGAGGTGAAAAGCATGTTGGCAGGTAATCAATATGTGCTTTTTGTTTATGAAACATATAAGGATGTACGCCTTGTAGGGGCTCCTCCATCCTCTATCGGTAAGTTTGGTGGCGATGCCGACAACTGGGAGTGGCCCCGCCATACCGGTGACTTCTCCGTCTTGCGGGTGTATACGGCTCCTGACGGTTCTCCGGCCACCTATTCGAAAGATAATATTCCTTACAAACCTCGCAAGTATTTTCCGGTCAGCCTAAAGGGTGTCAAAGAAGGTGACTTTTCGATGGTTATGGGTTTCCCGGGACGCACGCAGCGTTATCTAAGCTCTTACGGAATTGAGCTGGCCCAAAAGGTTTCCAACCCGGCCCGCATAAAAGCACGTACACGAATACTCGACATTATCAAAGAAAGCATGAACAGCAGCGATGATTTACGCATCAAATATGCTGCCCGATATTCACAGATTTCCAATTACTGGAAATACTTCATCGGGCAAAATGAGGGACTCAAGCGTCTTCAGGTGATTGATGGTAAGAAAGCCGAGGAAAAAGCATTTCAGGATTGGGCCAATGGCAACCCGCAAAGGAAAGCACGCTATGGACACATACTGGAAGATTTGGCCAGGGTATATAAAACGCTAGCCGATTTTGATCTCTATGTGCAGTATTTGAATGAGGCAATCTTTGCTCCTAAACCGATGATTCTTGCTTATCGGACAAAGCGATTGGATAATCTTCTGAAAGAGGATGATCTCTCCGAAGAAATGATGCAGCAGGTGATTTCTAAATTGCGTGAGCAGGCCCAATCTGTGTTTGAAGATTATGACCGGGAAACCGAACGAAAAATTCTGGCTGCTGCCATGGATCTTTTCTATGAGGGTGTGCCTCATGATCAGATTGCTCCTGAGATTCACGCATTGCACAAGAAATTTAAAGGCAACTGGGACAAATATGCGAGCTACGTATTCAAGAAATCGATTTTTGCCTCAAAGGATAAGTTTATGGCTTTTCTGGACAATCCGAGTCTGAAGAAGCTGGAAAAAGATCCCTTCTTCCGCATCTTGAATTACACTCTTGATCCTTATTTCGAGCAGATTATGCCCAAGCGAAGAGCTGCACATAGCGAACTTGGAGAGTTACAAAGGCTCTACATAGAAGGACTTATGAAGATGCACCCGAATAAAAATTTCTATCCCGATGCCAATTCCACTCCTCGACTGACCTATGGCAATGTGAAAGGCTATCGCCCACGTGATGCCGTATATTATGATTACTTCACCACAATGAAAGGAATCATGGAGAAAGAAGATCCATCTGATCCCGAATTTGTGGTATCAACCCAGTTGAAAAAACTCTATAAGGGAAAGAACTTTGGTCCTTATGCCGATAATGGTGTAATGCATGTAGCTTTCATTAGCAATAATGATATTACAGGAGGCAACTCCGGAAGCCCGGTGATTAACGGGAATGGCGAACTTATCGGCATTGCCTTTGATGGCAACTGGGAAGCCATGACCGGTGACCTGGTTTTTGATGAACAATATAAAAGATGCATCAACGTTGACATTCGATACGTACTTTTCGTAATAGATAAGTTTGCCGGTGCCGGTCACATTATTGATGAGTTGAATTTGGTGAATGCTTGACGAACGGCCTAAAAAATCAAAAGCCTCCGGTGATTAGGATTCGGAGGCTTTTTTTATGTGATGCTTTTCGAAGTAATTTCGGACGTCTGTAGGGCCATATGCCACCAGTCTATCGTTGTGAAAGAGAGCCGGCAGGAGGATGCCATAGCTACTTTTGATAGGTGGTTGATTATCAGCAATGTCAAGTATTGTACAGTAGCTGTCAAATTCCCGGATATATTCCAGCGCTTCCTGGCAGGCACTGCAGTCTTTCTGAATATAAAGTGCGTATTTCATTCGAGTTTGTCTATGTCTCTAATTAATATCTTTTTGCGTCTCAAATAGATAAGATCTTTTTCGCGGAGGTCATTCAGGATTGTGGTGACGGTTTGCCGCGAGGTGGCCGTCAGGTTGGCAATATCCTGATGGGTAAGGTTGTGGTCAACCAATACTTCGAAACCCACCTTGCGCCCGTGGGTTTCGGCCATTTCCTTTATCAGATCGATCACGCGGGTGCGGGCATCCTTGAAGACCACATCCTTAAGCCTTCGTTCCATGCGCCTCAGCCGGAGGCCAATCAATTTGGTGACTCGCAAACCCAGGGAACTGTTACGTTCCATCAGCTTTTCCATTTCGGTGAAGGGCAGGGCACATATAAGCGAATCATCAAGGGCTTGTGCAAAGTCGGTTCGCTCACTTTCCCCGGTCAGAGAAAGTTCACCAAAGATTTCCCCCTTTCCGAGTATCGCTTTGATGATTTGCCTTCCCTCGGGCGAATAAGAGCCTATTTTAATGCGTCCTTTTTTGAGAAAATAGACTGCTGATGAAGGCTCATGTGGGAAATAGATGTACTTGCCGTGTTCGACATTGCGCATGGTCGTGTTTTTTTCGACATACTCCATATCCTGTTTGTCCAGACCTTTGAGTAAGTTGAAATTTTCGAGATACCAAAGTTTAGATTCCTCAGCCATAATGCTATCGTTTTGCCGGCAAGTTAGTGCTTTCCGTTCATCCTTTGCAAGCCACATTTATGGAATTGCGGTAAATGTAATGCCGTTCTCTTTTGGTAATTGTCCGTGTACTTACAATTGAAGCAGCTTTCTTTTAATTTTTATCGTCAAGCCGACACTTTTATCTGAAATTTGCGGTTTGTCAGTGGAAATATCAGCTTAGGTAAAGCGACTTCTGCCATAATGTCTTGCAAGGCAGCATGGCAGAGTATTTGATTGTCTTTGTTTTGATTTTAAATCGAATGAGTTATGAAAGCAAAAGCGGATAAAAAAGTAACGGCAGCAGAAGGAAAGGAATCACTTAATAAAAAAGAAATGGGTAAAAAGGAGGAAATCGAAAGCGCTGAGGAGTTGCAGAAAAAAATCGAAGAGCTGGAAGGAGAAATCCGTGAATTACAGGATAAAAATATGCGACTCTATGCAGAGTTTGATAACTTTCGCAAGCGCAGTATTCGTGAAAGACAGGAGTTGATAGAATCTGCGGGCAAGGAAGTGATACAGGCCTTGTTGCCAGTGTTGGACGACATCAAGCATGCCGAAGAGCAGATTGAGGAGGCCACCGATGTGGAAGCAGTAAAGGAGGGATACAATTTGATCATAAAGAAATTAATAGACACACTCGAACGCAAGGGACTGAAAGAAATGAAATCCGTGGGCGAAGAGTTTAACCCGGACTTGCACGAGGCTATTGCCGAATTGCCAGCAAGTACCGAAGAGCATAAAGGCAAGGTTATCGATGAAGTAAACAAAGGCTACTATCTCAAAAATAAATTGCTGCGACACGCGAAAGTAGTAGTAGGTAAGTAAAGAGACCAATAAAACATGGCAAAGAGAGATTATTACGAGGTATTGGGTGTTTCCCGGACAGCTACAGATATTGAGATTAAGAAGGCCTATCGCAAGATCGCTTTGAAGTATCACCCTGACCGCAATCCCGACAACAAAGAGGCGGAAGAAAAATTCAAAGAAGCGGCCGAAGCCTATGCGGTGTTGAGTGACAACGAAAAAAGAAGACGTTATGACCAGTTTGGACATTCCGGGACTCGTGGAGCAGGAGGATTCAGCGGCCAGGGAATGAACATGGAGGACATTTTCTCCAACTTTGGTGATGTATTCAGTGAGTTTGGCTTCGAAAGTTTCTTTGGTGGGGGCCGGGGCCCGGGCCGTAGTCGTACCCGTGCCGGGCAGCGCGGCAGCAACCTTCGCATCAAGGTGAAGCTGGACTTGGAAGAAATGGCCAACGGCACACGCAAAACCGTGAAAGTCAAGAAAGAAACTCCATGCGATCAGTGCCAGGGAAGTGGTGCCAAAAATAAGGGAGCCTTCACACGTTGCCCGACATGTGACGGCCGGGGTGTGGTAACCCGCATTACAAATACCATCCTCGGACAGATGCAAACTTCACAGACTTGTCCCAACTGCCATGGCGAGGGGCATGTGATTTCGGAGAAATGCAGCAAATGTGACGGGGAAGGCCGGATTTTTGGAGAAGAAACCATCACCATTGATATCCCGGCAGGAGTCACCGATGGCATTCAACTTTCGATGAGCGGCAAAGGCAATGCCGGAGTACGAGGCGGAGCCGCAGACGACCTCCTTATTACCATCGAAGAAAAACCTCATCCCCATCTCGTAAGGGAAGGCAACAATGTGATTTATGAACTCTATCTCAACTTTGCTGATGCAGCGCTTGGAACCGAACTTGAAGTGCCCACCATCTCGGGAAAGGCTAAGATCAAAGTGCCAGCAGGTACGCAGGGAGGAAAAATATTCCGGCTAAAAGGCAAGGGACTGCCCAGCCTCAATAGCTATGGAAGAGGTGATGAATTGATTCATGTGAATATCTGGACTCCGAAAAACCTGAGTTCTGAGGAAAAGAAGACAATCGAACAATTCAGAGCATCTCCCAACTTCAAACCCAACCCCGGCAAATCCGAAAAAAGCTTTTTTGAAAAGATAAAAGATTATTTCTCCTAAGCTCAGGCATAGAAATTCCCTTCCCTTATCACCCGCCTAATGCCCTCGTCTAATGATAAAAGTGGTCGATTGAGCAGTTTTTGCATCTTGCCAATGTCCGGTTTTCTGCGCTTCATATCGCCTTCTTTGAGCGGCTGTGTATAGCGCAGCCTCGACCTGGAATTGGTGATTTCAATGATCTTTATGGCCAGATCTTTAATCCGTGTCTCATCATCATTGCCGATATTGACTACATCATTGATGTATTTTTCATTATAGAAAGAGGAGAGCACGGCATCTATATTGTCATCAATATAGCAAAACGTGCGCGTCTGCATGCCATCTCCGTAGATGATAATGTCTTCGTTTCGTAGGGCTGCACCAATAAATCGTGACATGACAAAATCCGTACTCTGCCGTGGGCCGTAGGTATTGAAAAAGCGAAATATGGTAAAGGGAAGTTCGAATTCCTTTGCATAAGAACGACAAAAGGATTCGCCCACATTTTTCACCACGGCATAGGGCAAGCGAGAGTTAAGTGGTGTGGTGAATTCATTCTGGGGAAACTCTACCGGCTCACCATAGACCTCAGAAGAGGAAGAGAAAAATACCCTGCGAACACCTGTATTTTTCGAGAGGTTCAGAATGTTCTTAATTCCTTCGATATCATTCAATACCATAATAGGGTTCTCCAGGGTGCGTAGCACGCCTACTACGGCTGCATAATGAAATACATAATCGAAGGAATAGGAAACCATAACCTGGGATATATCATGGAGATTGTTTACATCGCATTTGATGATCTTGGCATTTATTTTATCGAGGATGCTCTTTATATTCTCTTTTTTGCCAGTCTGGAAGTTATCAACCACGACAACAAAATTATCGGGGTCCTTGACTAATTTTTCTGCCAGATTGCTTCCTATAAAACCTGCGCCCCCTGTTACCAAAATCTTTCGCATGCTAATTTTCTTTGATGAGATTTAAGAGATATTTTCCATATCCACTTTTAAGCAATGGCTGGGCGAGATCCTCGATTTCCGCTTCAGAGATGAAGCCGCTCACATAGGCTTCTTCTTCAATGCATCCTATTTTCAGCCCCTGGCGCTCTTCAATGACCTGCACAAATTGTGAGGCTTGCATCAGCGACTGAAAGGTTCCCGTATCGAGCCAGGCCGTTCCACGGTCCATACGGGCTACTATCAGTTTTTTCTTTTCGAGATAAATCTTATTTATATCGGTAATTTCATATTCTCCCCTTGGGCCGGGCTTCAGATTGCGGGCAATATCAACAACATTATTGTCATAAAAATATAGGCCGGGAACGGCAAAGTTGGATCGTGGATTTTTCGGCTTTTCTTCGATTGAAATTGCTACATTATTTTCATCGAACTCTACTACACCATAACGCTCAGGGTCCGAAACGTGATAGGCAAAGATAATGCCTCCATCCGGGTCCTTGTGTTTTTGCAAGAGTTCTCTCAAATTGCTCCCAAAGAAAATGTTGTCTCCGAGTATGAGGGCCACCTTGTCATTGCCGATAAATTCTGCACCGATGGTAAATGCCTGCGCAAGGCCTTTGGGCTCCGGTTGCTCGGCATATTGAAAATTGCATCCAAAGCGGCTCCCATCACCCAGCAGACCCTGAAACATGGGGAGGTCTTTCGGTGTGGAAATGATCAATATATCCCGAATGCCGGTCATAAAAAGGGTCGAAAGAGAATAATAGATCATCGGTTTATCGTAGATCGGCATAATTTGCTTGCTGATCGCGTAGGTTATGGGGTAGAGACGGGTTCCGGAACCTCCGGCCAATATAATGCCCTTCATGTGCTCGAGTATTTGAGGACTACAAATCTAAAGAGAGAATGTTTATCTAAATAATAGCTCAATGCGAATTTCCTGTCAAGGCCTGGTTGATATTGACGATATGATCCCCGACTCTTTCAGCAGCATTGACTAAATCAAGAAATATAACACCATCTTCGACCGGATATTGTCCTTTTTCAATACGATCGTAGATCAGCCTTTGCAGGTTGTTGCGCATATTGTTGATTTCTCGTTCGCTTTCGTAAACCGCTTCCATGTTGATCTCCTCAGGCGAGCGGGCAATGTTGAGGTTTGTATTTTTTAAACTTCGATAAATCAGATCATAAAAGTTTTCCAAATTGCCTTTGAGGCTTTCAGGCAATGAGACTCTTTTGTTTTCCAAGCGCTTGTAGTCCATGGATAAGGTATAGAAGATATCCGCCATCCTTTCCAATTCTGAAGCAATGCGTATCATACCCTTAATCTGCACGGCACTCTTTTCGCTCAATCCAAATTTACTGACCCGTGCCAGATAGTTGGTGATTTCTGCTTGTAGGCGATCGGTAATTTCCTCGCGGTTGGCTATCTTTTTATAAAGTTTTTCTTTGTTCTTCGGCCGCTTGAAAAATAGAATCAGAATGTTGGCATTCATTTTCACCACCAACTTGCCGAATGATTGCAGCTCTTTGCGCGCCTCTTCAATAGAAAGTTCTGGCGTACTCATAATGCCCGTAGAGATATACTGAAGGCGAAATCCCTCCTCATCGCGCGAGCGGGCTTTGGTAAGTTTAGTAACGAGCCTTGCCATGGCCGGGGCAAAGCCAATAAGCAGTAGCGTATTGAGGACGTTAAATGTGGTATGAAAAAGTGCCAGACCATCGGTGAGTGTCGATTCAATGAGCTGCTGGTCGCGGGCATTGCGGGCAACTTCAAAGACGGAATGCTCATGAAAAAGAAAGCGATTGATATGATCAATCCAATGCAGAAAGAATGGAAATATGAAAAGCATCCATGCCACCCCTATCAAGTTGAAAAGGGTGTGAAATCGGGCTGCACGCTTGGCATGCACGTTGCCTACAATGGCCGCAAGGTTAGCTGTGATGGTCGTACCGATGTTTTCGCCCAGTACCATGGCGGCTCCCATGTCGAAGGGCAGCCAACCCTGCGCAATTGCAACCATGGTAATGGTCATGGTGGCACTCGATGATTGCACAATGATGGTGATGAAAGTGCCTACCAGAACGAAAAGGAGCACTGAGAAATAGCCGTATTCGGTATATGGATGTAAAAAGTGCAGGATTTCGGGGTTTGCTCGGATATCGGGCACAGATTCCTTAAGAAATTGTAGGCCCTGGAATAAAATGCCGAAGCCGAAAACAAACTCGGCCAGGTTGCGCAAATTGTCGCGTTTGGCGAAAAGAAAGGGAAAAAAGATGCCAGCCAGGATCAGTGAAAAAAGAGAAACCTCGAATTTGAATCCGAAGAAAGAAACTATCCAGGCTGTTACTGTAGTACCAATGTTGGCACCCATAATAACCCCCGTTGCCTCAAGGAGGCTGAGCAGACCGGCATTTACAAAACTGACAACCATGACCGTGGTTGCACTCGATGACTGTACAATGCTGGTAGTAATAAACCCTGTGAGCACACCGTAGAAACGGTTCTTGGTCATACTTGAAAGAAGCGCGCGAAGTCTTTGTCCCGCAACTCGCTGTATGGCATCGCTCATCAGCTTCATTCCAAAGATAAAGAAACCCAACGAACCCAGGATAATCAGCAAATCAAAAAACCAATGCATAGATAATCGCTATTACGATATAAAAAGTGCTCAAAATTAAATGCTGTGGAACCTCAAATATAGACTTCAAGGTTAAGACAATCTTAAGAATTCTGTTTTTTGCTTTAATACACTTATTTTTTTGATAATGGGATAATAAGAAATAGAAAGATGAAACTCATATTTTAGCACGGACACAATCTTTTGAATCACGTTTTAATCAAGTCAAATGAAAACCTGGCTTTATATTATTCTTTTATTCAGCTTGCAACCGCTCTTTGCGCAGGAGTCAGATGCACCCAGGTTGATTGTGGGCATTGTGGTAGATCAAATGAGGGACGAATATCTGCAGCGATTTCACGATAAGTTCGCTGAGGATGGCTTCAGGCGCCTTCTTGATGAAGGCTTTCGCTTCAAAGAGATGCATTACAACTATGTGCCTACTTATACAGGCCCGGGGCATGCCAGCATATACACCGGAAGCACACCGGCCGTACATGGGATTGTGGGAAATCACTGGGTAAAGGCAGCCGGGCGCAAGGTGGTCTATTGTGTCGATGATGCGAATGAAAAATCGTTGGGCGTAAGTGGAAAAGCGGGTAAAAAATCTCCACGAAAATTGCTTTCTACCACCCTTTCCGATCAGTTGAAGCTGGCTGATAATTTTAAATCCCGGGTACTGAGTGTCTCGCTCAAAGACCGGGCGGCCATTCTTCCGGGTGGTCGCTTTGCCAATTGGGCTTTCTGGTGGGATAAGGAAAGTGGAAAGATGATCAGCAGCAGCTACTACGGTAATAAATTGCCGGATTGGGTTCATCACTTCAACCGGAAAGAAAAGGCCGGTCAATTCCTTGAGAAGCCGTGGGAAACGCTTCTTCCGCTGAACACATATACGGAAAGCTATGCCGATGACAATCCCTATGAACAGTTGTTTCCCGGTGAAAAAAGACCGGTTTTCCCTCATGACTTGCCTGCGATCCGCCAGAAAATGGGCCTGGAACTGCTATACCACACTCCCTTTGGCAATGATTTTCTGGCTGAATTTGCACAGGCAGCCATAGAAGGCGAGGGCCTGGGCAATCATCCGGGGATAAGCGATATGCTGATGATCAGCTTTTCGTCAACCGATGTGGTAGGCCATCGATATGGTCCGCAATCGGTAGAAGTGGAAGATACCTACCTGCGCCTTGATCGCACTTTGGGCGCTCTCTTTCGCTATCTTGACGAAAAGATAGGCAAAGGCCGTTACCTGCTTTTTTTGACTTCCGATCATGGAGTAGCCGATGTGCCGTCCTATATAATGAATAAAAAGGGAGCTGCGGGTTACTTCAACAGCGACAGCCTTTTTCGGGGATTGAAAGCACGTCTATTTGATCATTTCCAAGATTCCCTGGCCATCGCCTCCTACAACCAGCAAATTTATTTCAATCCTGAAAAGTTGCCTGCAATGTATCAGGAGAGGAAGGCTATTTATGAAGTGGTGAAGGATTATTACCTGGCCCAGGAAGGGGTGGCAAGGGTTTATTCCGAATATGATATGAATTCTTGTGGCAGCGGGGCTCCATATTGCGATGACTTGAGCAGGGGTTTTTTACCGGCCCGCAGCGGTGAAGTGCTGATTCTGTTGAAGCCCGGATGGCTAAACTACAAAAAACGGGGCAGCAGCCATGGCAGCCCTTATAATTACGATACCCATGTACCTTTTCTTCTTTATGGATGGCATATCCCGCAAGGGTCGAATACGGAAAGGGTCTATATCAATGATGTCGCACCTACCATCTGTGAACTATTGGGAATTGACCTACCCAGTGGCAACACCGGCAAAGGGTTGACGGAGAAATTTTAAGTAAATCACGTGCAGCCAGAACAAAATCTCTCAATACCTTACAAACGAAGGTACAAGCACCCCTATTTTCGGGGCTTGTCTCCCTTTTGGTTTTGCAAGCTTATTGCATCTTCCGTGAGCAGCAAGGGATTCTCAATGTTTAAGTAAATATGCCAGGGCCCAGATGTTGAATTATCCTTGTAGCCTTTCATGAAGCTGAGCCCTGCGGATGCGCAAGGAACGAATGGCATAAAGAACCAGAAGGAGCATGGCGGCAAAGAGCATAAAGATACCGGCCAGCGTGAAGAGACGACTTAATGCCATGCCTTCGGGAATCCCGAAACCGGCCGCACTAATGCCTGAGATTGTCAGTAGGGCTACGCTTACATAAAGTAAAATCAACGCGCGGTTGATCACTCCGAGTTGCCTGATTTTGGATAAAACAATGGCTTTGCTGCCGTTTCTTTCTATCAGTTCGCTGATGCCGCGAGTGAGCGCCACCGAGATCGTGACAGTGGATAATATAAGCAAGGCAATGCCCGGAATAAGAGTGATCGGAAGTATCCAGTTATTTTCCATAAAGCATGTTTTTACTTAGCAATCTCCGCAATCAGGAAGATATTTTTTGTCGTCAAAATGCTTTTCTACCTGAAAAGTCACATGGCCAATATTAAATTTCCTGCGCAGTTCATCTCGTAGTTGAAATAGAAAGTCGTCTTTATAGCCATCAGGCATGACAAGGTGCGCTGTAAGGGCATTTTGTGTGGTGCTCATCGCCCAGATGTGTAAGTCATGCACATTTTCAACGCCCGGCTGTGCTTCCAGAAAAGCCCGTACCTCCTTGAGGTCAATGTCACGTGGTACGGCATCTAGAGCCAGATTGACTGACTCGGTAAAAAGCCGCCAGGTGCTCCATAAGATGATAGCGATAATCAGGAAGGTAACAATAGGATCTATGATGTAGTACCCGGTTTTTGCAATGACCAGACCAGCAATGACCACCCCCAGTGATACGGCCGCATCAGCAGCCATATGCAGAAAGGCGCCCCGGATATTCAGGTCTTCTTTTTGTCCCCGAAAAAAGAGCAGTACTGTGGCTGTGTTGATAAAAACCCCTATGCCTGCCACAATCATGACGATATCACCGGCTATCGGTTGGGGATGGAGCAGTTTGAAAAAGGCTTCACGCCCAATTAAAATGACGGCAGCAAAAAGCAGCAATGCATTGAGCAAAGAAGCCAGGATAGTGCTGCGTCTATAGCCGTAGGTATACTTCTGCCGGGTCTGCTTTCCGGCCAGCCAGCTAGCAGTCCAGGCGAAGATGAGGCTGAGCACGTCACTGGCATTGTGCCCCGCATCGGCAAGGAGCGCAGATGAGCCGGCTAGGAGGCCATAGATCGTCTCGACCCCTACAAATATGACATTAAGGGCAATGCCGATAGCAAAAGCCCTGTGGTATCCCTCTCTAACTCCGGAGATGGAATGATTATGGCCCATATTCAGTTTATTCTTCCCTTTTAACCTGGAATGAAATTATTCTCTTTTCGCTGATCAGGTGATCCAGGCGTTGATCCAGATTATCTTGAGGTAATTCATTTGTAATCTGAATTTCAAATGCCAGTCCCACACTTCTTTTTACCTGCCGAATGGCGAGAAAGCGGTCGTAGTAACCGCGCCCATAGCCGAGGCGGTAGCCCTGCAGGTCGAAAGCCAGTCCGGGGGCCAGCAGTAAGTCGACATCTCCTTCGTAAGGTGGCAATTCAATGACCGGTTCCCATATGCCCATGTTGTTCTTTGTCAGTGATTCGGGCCCGCTAATCTCAACGGCATGCATTTCCCTTTTTTCCCTGTCGATGCGCGGAAGCATCACACGCTTGCCCTGCCGAAGTGCATCATTAATAATCTGGTCGGTCTCCACTTCACTACGAAAATTCATAAAGGAGAAAAGGGATTGGGCTTCACGGTACCAGGGAGTTTCGTACAGTTGTGACCTGATGCGCTTGCTCTTCTCCTGTCTTTCCTCTGTACTCATGGCATCACGGAGTCCTGAAAAATACTTTCGCAGTTGAATTTTATTATTTCTTATGCTGTTGCTCATTTTTGTTACAAGCTTGGCTTCAAAACTACAAAAACATGCAGCGAAGGCAGTGGCTGAAGTCGGATTAAAAAAAGTCTGAGAGGAATAAAAGTAATATGAACGCCTTTCCGGAGATGCGGGTTTTTATTTAGAACGAATCTAAACTTATCATTACTTTTGCAAAATCAATAATGGAAGAATATTCAATGAGCAAGGACGATAAAATAATTCATGAGCTGGCGGGCAGTGAATATAAGTATGGCTGGGTAAGTGATTTTGATGAAGACCGCATCCCACCGGGATTAAACGAAGACACCATACGATTTCTCTCAGCCAAAAAGGAAGAACCCGAATGGCTTTTAGAATGGCGCCTTAAGGCCTACCGCCAATGGTTAAAGATGACACCTCCTCACTGGCAAAACCTGAATATTCCGCCCATTGATTTTCAGGACATATCTTATTATGCCGCACCGAAGCCAAAGAAAAAGCTGGAGAGCCTGGATGAAGTAGATCCCGAATTGCTGGCCACATTTGAGAAGCTCGGTATCTCACTCGAAGAGCAGAAAAGACTTACGGGAGTGGCCGTAGATGCCGTGATTGACAGTGTCTCTGTGACCACCACTTTCAAAGAAAAACTGGGAGAACTGGGGGTGATATTTTGCTCGATGAGTGAAGCCGTGCATGAATACCCCGAACTGGTAAAAAAATATCTTGGCAGAGTGGTTCCGCCCACCGACAACTTTTATGCGGCCCTCAATTCGGCCGTATTTAGTGACGGCTCCTTTGCTTACATCCCTAAAGGGGTACGTTGTCCGATGGAGCTCTCCACTTATTTTCGTATCAATGCAGCCGGAACAGGACAGTTTGAACGTACGCTCATTGTGGCCGAAGAGGGCAGTTATGTCAGCTATCTCGAAGGCTGTACGGCTCCACAGCGGGATGAGAACCAGCTGCATGCAGCTGTGGTTGAACTCATTGCTTTTGATGATGCCGAGATAAAATACTCTACCGTACAAAACTGGTATCCGGGCGACAAGAACGGAGTGGGCGGAGTATACAATTTCGTAACCAAGCGGGGCCTCTGTGAAGGCCGGAGAAGCAAGATCAGCTGGACACAGGTGGAAACCGGCAGTGCCATCACCTGGAAGTACCCCTCCTGTATTCTGAAAGGAGATAACTCGATAGGTGAATTTTATTCCGTGGCACTCACCCGCAATCGCCAGCAGGCAGATACCGGTACCAAAATGATTCATATTGGCAAGAATACCCGCAGTCGCATTATCTCCAAAGGGATATCGGCCGGGCAAAGCCAAAACAGCTATCGCGGGCTTGTGAGCATCAACAAAGGTGCAGAAAATGCCCGCAATTATTCGCAGTGCGACAGCCTCTTGCTGGGCGACCAATGCGGAGCACATACCTTTCCTTACCTCGACTGCAGCAATCCTACGGCACAGATTGAGCACGAAGCCACCACCTCCAAAATTGGTGAGGATGTGTTGTTTTACTGTCGTCAGCGGGGCATGGACGAGGAGGAAGCCACGGCTTTGATTATCAACGGGTTTAGCCGGGAGGTGCTGAAGAAACTACCGATGGAATTTGCCGTGGAAGCACAAAAACTACTGGCCATCAGCCTGGAGGGCTCGGTAGGTTAAATTACTCTCAACAGAAAAAGAAGACAAAAAAATGTCATTGCTAGAAATCAAAGATCTGCACGCATCAATAGATGGAAATGAAATCCTAAAGGGAATCAACCTGAAGGTAAATAAAGGAGAAATTCATGCGATTATGGGCCCCAATGGCTCAGGGAAAAGTACGTTGGCCTCTATCATTGCCGGCCGCGAAGAATACGAAGTTACAAAAGGCGCTGTCCTCTTTGAAGGAAAGGACCTTATTGCTCTGGAACCTGAAGAACGAGCACGCGAAGGTATTTTTCTGGCCTTTCAATATCCGGTGGAAATACCCGGTGTGAGCACGGCCAACTTTATCAAGGCTTCAATCAATGAAATACGCAAACACCGGGGCGAAGAGCCCCTCGATGCGGTCTCGATGATGCGCCTGATGAAAGAAAAAATGGCACTTGTGGAGATGGATAAGAGCTTTCTGAGCCGTTCGGTCAATGAAGGCTTCAGCGGGGGCGAGAAGAAAAGAAATGAAATCTTCCAAATGGCTGTCATGCAGCCAAAGCTGGCCGTCCTCGATGAAACCGATTCGGGGCTGGATATCGATGCTCTGAAAATTGTAGCCAATGGTGTAAACAAACTGCACAATGATGAAAATGCATTCCTGATTATCACCCATTATCAGCGACTGCTCGATTACATCGTACCTGACAAAGTGCATGTGCTGCTCAATGGTCGCATTGTGAAATCAGGTGGCAAGGAGCTGGCACTCAACCTGGAAAAACAAGGTTACGATTGGATAAAAGAAGAACTGGAAGCCGCATCCACGCAAAATTCATAAAATGATGATGATCACGGCCAACGATGTCAAAAACAAACTGATTGAGAATTTCAATGTTTTTGAACTCAACCTGCAGGAAGACGAAAGCAACCCGATAGCCGAAATCAGGAGGGAAGCACTGAATAAATTTGCTGCGATGGGATTTCCTACCCGCAAGCATGAGGAATGGAAATATACACCCGTTTCGAAATACCTCAAATATGATTTCGAACCCCGCATATTCACCGACAACGGCTCTGCGGGAAAAGAAGGACTTCCCAATACCGCCATACCCGGACTTCGCGCCAATGTACTTGTTTTTGTAAACGGGAAATATCAAGCTGCGCACTCGGAAATTATTGAAACAGATCAATTTGAATTCCAAAATATTGCTTCGGCAATCGAAGCCGAGAACCCATATCTGTTGTCACGTCTCAATGCGGTCATCGACCGCGAGAAAGACCCTTTCATCTGGCTCAATCAGGCTTACATGAGGGATGGAGCCATGATCCGTATCAAAGATGGCGCTAAACTCCGGTATCCTATTTATCTGGTAAATGTGGAGCTTCCAAACAATGGAAATTATCTTGACAATGTGAGGCATCTCATTCGTGTGGGTAATCAATGCGAGGCAAGTATTATTACAAACTATATTAACCGGTCCGGAGAAGACCGGAACCTGGGCAATTATTTTACCCAGCTTGAAATCGGAGATCAATCCCATGTACAGTTTTATACCTTGCAATACGAATTGGGCAACAGTCTTCATATCGGCAATCATGAGGTGCAAATGGGTTCGGAAAGTACTTTTCGCACCTTTTTCTTCAACACCGATGGCCGGCTCGTGCGCAATGTGAGCAATATTATTCTCAAGGGCGAACAGAGCGAAGGGCATATGTATGGATTGTATTCGCTGGATGGCGATGACCACTGTGATAGCCGCACAATGATCGATCATGCGGTGCCCAATTGCTTCAGCAATGAGCTTTTTAAAGGCTTATTGGACGGAAAATCGGTGGGTGTTTTCAATGGAAAAATTATGGTAAGGCCCGGAGCACAAAAAACCAATGCCTACCAGCACAATCCCAATATACTGCTTAGCCGCGGTGCTACATTGCATGCCAAACCCCAACTCGAAATTTTTGCCGATGATGTAAAGTGCACGCACGGTGCTACAAGCGGCCAGTTGGATGAGGAGCATCTTTTCTACCTTCGCTCAAGAGGGCTTGATCCCGCCAAAGCCAAGGCACTGCTTACCTATGCCTTTGCCTATGAAGTGGTGGAAAAAGTAAGAATTCCGGCATTGCGGGAGTTCTTGGAAAAACGTATTCAGGGGAAATTGCTCATACACAACTGAGCCAATGTCAACTAAGTTTTCGCATATCGAGGGTTCGCGGATAGACCGCATTCGCCAGGATTTCCCCATTCTGACACAGAAAGTGAACGGGCACGAGCTCGTATATCTTGACAATGCAGCTACTTCGCAGAAGCCTTTGCAGTTGATGGCGACTATTGATGATTATTACAGTCATTACAATAGCAATATTCATCGCGGAGTACATTATCTCAGCCGTATAGCTACGGAAAGGTATGAAGAGGCAAGGGCAAAAGTGCAGCATTTTATCCATGCAGCACATGCCCATGAGATTAATTTCGTACGGGGCACTACCGAGGCCATTAATCTGGTGGCCCAGGCCTATGGTCGCAAATTTTTAAAGCGCGGAGATGAGATTATCATCACGGCTCTCGAACACCATTCCAATATCGTCCCCTGGCAGATCCTCGCGAAGCAAACCGGTGCCATCTTGAAAATAACGCCCGTCAATAGCCGGGGCGAAGTGGAATTGCAGGCTTTCCGCGAGTTGCTGGGTGAAAAAACGGCCCTCGTTTCGATGGCCCATGTGTCAAATGCCCTCGGCAGCATCAATCCGGTGAAAGAGATGGTGCGCCTGGCACATGATGCCGGAGCCCTTGCCATGATTGACGGAGCGCAGGCACTCATGCACTTGCCGGTCGATGTGCAAGACATCGATGCCGATTTCTACGCCTTTTCAGGTCATAAAATGTGCGGTCCGACCGGCATTGGAGTGCTCTACGGCAAAGAAAAGTGGCTCGAAGCCATGGACCCATACATGGGTGGGGGGGAGATGATTCGCAGTGTGACTTTTGAAGAAACCCAATATGCAGATTTGCCTTATAAATTTGAAGCCGGTACACCCAATATTGCCGGAGGTATCGCCTTAGGTACGGCTGTCGATTATTTGCAAAAAACCGGACGTTCATTCATTGAAGCCCACGACCGCGAAATGCTGGAATACGTGGGCGAGCGCCTCAAGGAAGTACCCGGCCTTCGCATTATCGGCCAGAGTAAAGAAAAAAGTGCCGTCTTTTCCTTCCTCCTCGCTGATCATCATCCCTTTGATGTGGGCATGCTTCTCGATCAGCAGGGCGTAGCCATAAGGACAGGACACCATTGCTGTCAGCCCTTGATGAATTTATTCTGTATCGAGGGTACTTGCCGCGCTTCCTTTGCCTTTTATAATAATCGGCATGAGGCAGATCGGCTGATCTCAGCCCTGCAACGGGCAGCTGCCATTCTGGCCTGATTCCCTTCATTCTTACAGGATTTGCGATTTATTTCTTAAGATGCGTCCGGTCTGATGACAAATCTCATTTAACCCTTAATTTTAATTGCGCAATTTAGCGGCTTTACCGACTCCAATCGCTTTATGTCTGCTTATGGGAAAAAACAACAGTTGTAAATATCTTCTGCTTCTCTTCCTTTTATTGCCGATGGCGGTCACTTTGCCGGCACAGCAAAGGCAGATACCGGATGCAGAAGAGTTGAGAGCTGTACCCGAATGGGCAAGAGAAGCCATATGGTATCAAATATTTGTCGAACGCTTTCGTAATGGGGATACCACCAACGACCCCACACCCCGGGATATGAAGGGGGGCGACCCTGAATATCTGCCGCCCAATTGGTCAATTACACCCTGGGGCCACGACTGGTACAAGCGAGAGGACTGGCTCGATGAACTAAAAGTAGAGGGTTTCTACCATCAAATCCAGGCACGCAGGTTCGGGGGCGACCTGCAAGGTGTTATTGATATGCTCGATTACCTCTCTGACCTGGGCATTACAGCCATCTATTTTAATCCGTTGAATGATGCTCCCTCGCTGCACAAGTACGATGCCCGGTGCTGGCGCCACATCGATCATACCTTCGGTCCGGATCCGGAGGGCGACCTTCGTATCATGGAGTCCGAGCAGCCCGATGACCCTTCCACCTGGAAATGGACCCGTGCCGACAGGCTTTTCCTGGATTTAATCGATTCTCTGCACCGCAGGGGCATTCGACTCATTATGGATTATTCATGGAATCATACAGGCCTCGATTTCTGGGCTTTGAAAGACGTGCACCAAAGAGGTGCTGCTTCAAAATTTAGTGATTGGTATAATATTATTCAATATGATGACCCCGCCACACCGGAAGACGAATTTGAATATGAAGGCTGGGCGGGCTACCGCTTTATGCCCGTGGTACGCAAAGACATCATCCCATCCGATGACAAGATGATGCCCTTTGAAGGAAATCTGCACTCAGCTTCACTGAAAAATCATATTTACAATGTCAGCAAGCGCTGGCTCGACCCCAACGCTGACGGGGATCCTTCAGATGGAGTTGATGGATTTCGCCTGGATGTAGCCGCTGAGATACCGATGGGTTTTTGGCGCGAGTATCGCAAAATGATAAGGGCGGTCAATCCCAATGCCTATCTTGTAGGGGAAGTTTGGTGGCTGGAGTGGCCGGGCAAATTGCTCAATCCAAAGCAATTCCTGGGTGATCAGTTTGATGCAGTGATGAACTACCGCTGGTATCGTGTGGCCCGAGGCTTTTTTGCCAAGGGAGAACCCGTTCTTTCTGCTATGGAATTTGTGAAGGAAATAGAGCTCATCAATCGGGACATAGGTAAAGAAAATCTGCAGGCGATGATGAATGTAGCGGCTACGCACGACTCGCCCCGCCTCTCCACCTCACTCTACAATAAGAGCATGTATAAGTACCGGGCAAAGCCATCTGACAATCCGGACTACAAAATCAATAAACCCGGTGCTGCTACGCTGCAGGAGCAAAAGTTACTCCTCGTCCACCAGTTCACCTATCCCGGGGCTCCACATATCTGGTATGGCGATGAAGTCGGCATGTGGGGAGCCGATGATCCCGATTGTCGCAAGCCGATGCTCTGGAGCGACCTAAATTATGAAGTGGAGCGCAGCCACTATTTCCCGGGGCGCAGTCGCCCGGCCGATACTCCGCGAGTCGATTGGGAACTGCTTTCCTTCTACAAAGAACTGATTGCTTTGCGCAAAAAAGAGAAGTTGCTTAGCTACGGAAATTTCAGCTTTGTTTATGCCGATGATTCTACTAACGTATTATCATATAAGAGATTTGATGGTGAGAATGAAATTTTGGTATTCTTTAATCTTTCTGATCGCAGTGCCACCCTATACCCCGAATGGATGAGCGATAAAAGATACGATTATCTTTTAGGAGATGAGAAAAATAAATTATGTTATATTGGAAAAGATGTAAAAATAACATTAAAACCTAAATCCTGGCTCCTTTTGAAGAAGAGAAAATGATATAAAATGTTCCTTAGCTTAAGGCTTGCCCTACATATGTCATGTGAGGAAACATGGTGCAACAAAAGTTATGAAAAAATTGGATAAGTCTTTTCTTTTTTGGAGTTTTAGGCTGCTGTTTTTTTATGTAAAAAATCATGTAAATAATAAAACATTTCAAAAATTAAAGGGAGAATTGAGATTAGATGCTTCTGGCTTCTGACACTCGTGTTCATGGGAAATATAGCCCTTGGGCAAGTACATGTGAGCGGAACAATCACCGATGCCAAAAGCGGTGAGACCCTGGTCGGTGCGAATGTGCTGGAAAAAGGGACAAGCAATGGAACGGTCACCGATATCAACGGTCACTATGAACTTACGGTGTCCGATGCGAATGCCGCATTGCATTTTTCATTTGTGGGCTACCAGCCGGTAGATATTGCGCTCAACGGCCGTACACGGGTTAATATTCGCCTCGAACCGGGTTCCGTACTTAAAGAAGTTGTGGTGGTAGGCTATGGAACCGCCCAAACCAAGGACCTGACCGGATCGGTGACTGCCATCAAGGAGGAGGATTTTCAAAAGGGAAATATCAGTACCCCAGAGCAACTGGTGATGGGAAAAATAGCGGGGGTAAAGA
>Ga0114931_10003307_pt1 | contig 20440 bp, 17 predicted proteins | sample 2SBtaG_FD_89579 | JGI IMG/M metagenome (GOLD analysis project Ga0114931, IMG submission 89579) | Deep subsurface microbial communities from Kolumbo volcano to uncover new lineages of life (NeLLi) - 2SBTROV14_V59a metaG | ecosystem: Environmental > Aquatic > Marine > Volcanic | place: Kolumbo...
CGTCTGCAAGTCGGCCACCGCCGGCCGACGATCGCGAAGCGGCCGATCCGCCAAAGTCGGTCGACAGGAAAAAGGGGGGCTTGTCGGAAACCCAAGGCGGCGAGCTGGAAGCCCGAAATGACAAGCCGGCGACGGCGACCGAACCGGCATCACCCTCGGCGCTAGCGCCGAACTCTCTGCGCCGGCTGCGGATCGAACGTGCGTTACAAAACAGCCGCAAGAACGCGGGCGAAATTCTTGGCTTGGCGGATGCGTTTGACGCGATTCGTGAGGAGCTTGTCAACAATCGCGTCGATACCGAGCAGCTCAAATCGCGGCTGAAAGAGGGCATTGCCGATCCGTTGCGGACCGTGGGTGATGAAATGTTCAAGGAACTCTCGCGACGCCTGGAGCGTCTAAAAGCCGCCACGCCGGAAACGACCGAGGTCGCGCGTACCGCCGCCACGCGCCAAGCGGATGAGATCCTGGTGGCGATGCAAAGCGTGCTGGAGAAGATGCTTGAACTCGAGACGTTCAGCGAGGTGGTTGACCTGTTGAGGTCGATTATTCAGTCGCAGGAGCAAGTTCTCGAGCAGACCCAACAGCGCCGAAAGAGCCGCCTTCGCGATTTACTCGAATAAAACGGAACATAACGGCAGCGAGGCCAAGTGTCCTGGAAACAGGCAGTCTCGCGCCACGGAAACATCTTGCGGAGGGGCCAATTCGCCGACGACTGGGCGAATCGACCGGATCTGCGATAAACTGAGATGGAGGATCTTTCGCCCGTAAGTCGGCCCGCGAAACGCCCGGGCACCCGCGGCGAGGCGAACGCTCTTCGGATTCGACGATCTTTTTGGGACGGGAACCCCCCTTTGAGAACCGCGGCCATGTTCAGCCGGCATCACCTGAGATCGCGCCCTGCGGCCGCCGCGCTGATTTTGTTGGCCGTTTTGGCTACGAAATCCGCGGGACAAACGGGCCCTTCGCCCACGGGCGATCGGGCGACGCGCGGCGACACGCTGGTGCTCGATCAAGAGCAGCTTGCCGAGAAGTATCGCCGTTTCGAGGACGTTCTGTTGCGGATGGCCGAGGTAAAGGCGGCTGAAGACCCCCAGCGGGCCGCGCTCTTGCGCAAGGTGGTGACCGAAAGCAAGGACCAACTGGTGACCATGCAGTTCGAGCGGCTGGTCGGACTGCTGAGCCAAGGACGCCTGGCCCTGGCGACCGAGAATCAGCAGGAAGTAATCGCCGACCTCAAAAAACTGCTCGATCTGTTGCTCAGCGAGGATCGCGCGAAGCGGCTCGAAAACAAAAAGGCGCGGCTTCGCGATATGATCAAACAGGTCAACAAGATTATCCGCCGTCAGCGATCGTTGCGAGCGCAAACCGAACGCCGCGGTGACCCCAAACGCCTGGCCGGTCAGCAAGGCGATCTGTCCGAGCGAACCGGCCGACTGGCCGAGCAGATGAAAGCGGCCGGTGGCCAGAACCAAGGTTCAGGGAAATCGGAATCTGACAAGTCCGGCGAGCCGCGGGAAGGCGAAACGCCGGAGGGAAAAGGCCCCGGTCAATCGCCCGGCAAGGGGCAAGGAAAAGGTCAGCCCGAGGGCAAGGGGCAAGAGCAGCCTCCTGGGCAGCCGGGGGAGTCTCCGCCGAGCGGAGAATCCTCGGCCGAGCAGCGGCTTGAAGCGGCCCGGCAGCGGATGCGCGAGGCGCAGAAAAAGCTTGAAGAGGCCCGGCGAGAGCAGGCTACCGAGAAGCAGGAAGCGGCACTTCAGGAACTCGAACAGGCCAAAGCCGATCTGGAAGAGGTTTTGCGTCAGCTTCGCGAAGAGGAACTAAAACGCATGCTGGCGGTGCTCGAAGCCCGCTTTCGCAAAATGCTCAAAATGCAAATGGACGTGCTCGAAGGGACACGCCGCTTGGCGGTGATTCCGCCACCGCGTCGCGACCGCTCGACTGAAATTCAATCCGGCCGACTAAGCCGTAGCGAATCGCTGATCGATGTCGAGGCGGACAAGGCCTTGGTGCTGTTGCACGAAGAAGGCACGGCGGTCGCTTTACCCGAGGCGGTCGAGCAGATGCGCGAAGACATTCAACAAACCGTGTTGCGGCTGGCTCAGGTCAAGACCGACGAAATCACCTTGGCCTTGGAACAAGACATCGTCGCGGCCTTGGAAGAGATGATCGCCGCGTTGAAGAAGGCACAGCAGGAGCTCGAACAGAAGCAGCAGCCATCGAACCCGCCGCCCTCCGGGCAGCAGAAAGAACCCTCGCTGATCGATCGATTGGCCGAGCTGAAAATGATCCGCTCGCTACAGATGCGAGTCAATCGGCGAACCGAGCGTTACGCCAAACTAGTCGAGGGCGAACGGACCGATTCCGACAATCTTCTTGAAGCGCTCGATCGGCTGGCCGAGCGTGAGGAACGTATCTTTCGCGCCACGCGCGATATCGTGACCGGACGAAACCGATGAACCGATATGACATGATCCTACGATGGTCGCCGCGCCGGAACCCGGCGTCTTGGGGGCCGGTGGCCCGCTGGGGTGCGATCTTGGTGGGTTGCTGTCTGTTGTGGCAGATCACGGTGATTGGCCCGGCGGTCGCACAGTCTTTTGACACACCTCTTGGTGAGGCGAAATGGGAGCCGCCGACGGTCGAAGACGTCCAGGTTCAACTGATTGCCTGGATGGTTGCCATGCGGGCGGATGAGGATGCCGAATCCGCCGTGGCCCGACTGTGGCCGGAAGATGCCACAAAGATTCCGCCCGATGAACTGCTCGAGCGAACGGCCCAAACGATCGCGCGAGTCGATCCGCGTGCCGCGGCGCTGGTTTCCGCCTGTCTAGAGCCGCGATCCGGCATGCTTCTGCCCGAGACGAGCTGGCTCGAAGGTGACGACGTGGCGCCGTTTGAACGGCAGAACCTACGTCTGTTTTACGGGCGATGGTTGGTTCACGAGCAGCTCTACGATGAGGCCTTGTTGCAGCTCAGCGGGCTTGGTCCGAGCGACGTGGTCGACCCGGCGACGTTACTGTTTTGTCAGGCGGTCGTGGATCACCGTCTGCTGCGCAAGCAAGACGCCATGGGTGCGATCGACACGTTGCTGAGCGCTGGTGCCGGGGTGCCGCGCCGGTACCGGGCCGTTGCCGAGTTGATGCGTGCCGATCTTGGCGAGCTCGAGGAGGATTCACTTGATCATATAGCGCGACGGATGGACGACATCCGCCGGCGTCTCGATCTGGGCAGTGCGGGGCCGAAGGTTCGTTCGGTCGAACGTGGCGTGATCGAGTCACTCGACAAGATGATCAAGCAGATTGAACAACAACAGCAACAGCAGCAACAATCGGCGTCGAGTTCATCCATGCCTTCGGGGAAACCGGCCGAGGAAAGTCGTATCTTGGGCGGGTCCGGTGCCGGAGACGTGGGGCGCAAGTCCACCGGTCAAGGCGCGACTTGGGGCGATCTGCCCCCCAAGCAGCGTGAGGAAGCCCTACAATCCATCACGCAGCGGTTCCCGGCTCATTATCGCGACGTGATTGAACAATACTTCCGCAAGTTGGCGGAAGAAAACTCAGGCGCCTCGGGAAGTTCAAAGCCATGATGGCCAATCTTGTTTTTACGATCGCCGTGCTCACGGCTGCCGCGGGCCCGATTTTTCAAGGGTCCACGATCGACGGCCAGCCGGTCGCCGGGAGGATCGTCGCTTGGGAGCACGATCGCCTGGTGCTGGAAAGCGAGGGTGGTCGTGTTGACATGCCGGTGAGTCGCTTGTTGCGAATCGCGGCCGAATCGCCGCCGGTCGCGCCGCTGGTGCGGCCGCGCGCGTGGGTCGAGCTGTCTGACGGCTCGCTGCTGTTGGCCACCGAGTTCGAGGTGACCGTCGGCAGCGCGCGAATCACGCTTGTCGCCGACGGAGACGTGCGGCTGCCGGCGGCGCAAATTCGCCAAGTGCGATTCAGCGCCCTCACGGACAAAACGACGACCCAATGGAACTAGATTCCCCGTCCCACGGCCGGCGATCTGATCATCGTGCGACGCGGCGAGTCGCTTGATTTTATCGAGGGCACGCTGCACGACATCTCGGACGAAACGATCAAGTTCGAGCTCGACGGCGACGTGCTTTCCGTGCGACACGAAAAGGTCTTCGGCGTGAACTATTATCATCCTGACGCGGCCGAACTGCCTGCCACGGTGGCGGTCGTTTCCGACGCGTCCGGCTCGCGTTTCGCGGCGGCAAGCTTGGGCGTCGAAGGGGACGTGCTGCGGATCACGACGGTCTCGGGGCTCAAGGTTTCACGGCCGCTCGAGACCGTGGCCGAGCTTGATTTTTCACAAGGTAAGATCGTCTATTTGAGCGATCTTGATTGGGATCCGGCGCGAAGCCGGTGGTCGTCCTATATTGAGCCGTCCAAGGTTTCGCCCGCACTAAAAAAGTTTTATCGTCCGCGGCGCGATCGAGGCTTCGACACGCCAACCTTAAGGCTTGGCCGGCGGACGTATGCCAAGGGGCTGGCCGTACAAAGCCGCACGGAGTTGGTCTATCGCCTGCCTCAAGGATTCAGCCGCTTCGAGGCTCTGGTCGGAATCGATGACGCCCGCGGAGAGGCCGGACATGTTCGCTTGTCGATTTACGGCGACCGCAAGGAACTGTTTTCTTCCGAGATTCGCGGCGGCGAGGCACCGTTGCCGCTGTCGCTCGAGATTGCCGGTGTCGGTCAACTGCGAATTCTGGTCGACTTCGCCGACGATTTGGATGTGGCGGACTGTTTGAACCTGTGCGAAGCGAGAATCCTAAGATGACCCGATGTGTGTGGGCCGTTTCACTGTTCGTCCCGCTTCTGGTTCTGCGAACCGCGCCGGCCGCGGAAGTCGATCCGGCCGTGCTGGAAGCGGAAGCGGCGCGGATCGCGGTGATGGCCAAGGTCGAGCCCGCCGTGCTGGCCATCTTCGAGTCGGGCGGACGAGGGGGCGGCTCCGGCGTCGTCATTTCGCCGGATGGTTACGCGCTGAGCAACTTTCACGTCACCGCCGGCGCCGGGGTGGCCATGAAATGCGGCATGGCCGACGGTCGGCTTTATGACGCCGTGATCGTCGGCCTCGACCCAACCGGCGACGTGGCGCTGGTCAAACTGCTCGGTCGCGACGACTTTCCTCACGCCCGGCTTGGTAACAGTGATCAGCTTCGTGCGGGCGACTGGGTCTTTGCCATGGGAAACCCCTTTCTGCTGGCGACCGACTTCAAGCCCACGGTGACTTACGGCATCGTCTCGGGCGTGCATCGCTATCAGTATCCGGCCGGAACGCTGCTCGAATACACCGATTGCATTCAGACCGATGCCTCGATTAACCCGGGAAACTCCGGCGGGCCGCTGTTCGACCAACGGGGCCAATTGGTTGGCATCAACGGCCGTGGTTCGTTTGAAAAGCGGGGGCGGGTGAACGTCGGCGTGGGCTACGCCATTTCGATCAATCAGATTAAAAACTTTCTCGGCTATCTGAAAAGCGGCCGGATCGTGGATCATGCGACGCTTGGCGCGACGGTCAAGACCGACGCCGAAGGTCGTGTGGTGGTGACCGAGATGCTTGATTCGTGCGATGCCTGGCGGCGCGGGTTGCGTCCCGGCGATGAGGTTCTGCGTTTCGGCGGCCGGGTGATTTCTTCGGCCAACGGGCTGAAAAACGTGTTGGGTATTTTTCCCAAAGGGTGGCGTGTGCCGATGGTGTTTGTTCACGGCGGCCGGCGGCACGAGGTTTATGTTCGCCTTGAGGGGGCCCACCGCGAAGGTGAATTGGCCACCCAAATTTCGGGCGGCCCTTCTCGCCGGCAGCCGCGTCCACCGGGCAAGAATCCTGGGAACGATGATCCCGGCGGCGATTCCGACAAGCCGCGCCAACCCAAGCAACAAGATGACAAGCCCTCTTCGCCGACCGCGAAAACCAGAGTGTCCCGGTTGCCCGACCTCGTGCGGCATCAATATGAGCCGCGGCGAGGATATGCCAACTATCACTTCAACCGTTTGGCGCAACAACGGATTATCGAAGCGCTCAAGGCCCGGGGAAACTTCGCGGACGTCGGCGGCCCCTGGTCGATTCAAGGCAGCTTGAAAGGGGGTGGACACTTTGCCTTCAATCTGGAGAAAGGCTCGGCTTCGGCCGTGTTGCCCGCCGGCGAAGTGACGATGACCGTCTCGGACGACTTGAGCGAGTCGCTCCAACCGCCCGGCAGCGGTGGGCTGCTCACGGCGCTGTGGATGTGGCGACGCCTGCTGGCTCGTGGGCTCGACGGACTGGACGAGGTTTACTATCTGGGCACGGCACCGCTTCCGGGACGCGATTCACAGTACGAGGTGCTCGTGGCGTTGCAGGCGGGCGTGGAGTGCCGGTACTGGGTTGATCCGCAACAGTCCGTGCTCGTGCTGATCGAGCTGTTTCCCTCTGAAGAGGTCGACCCCTGTGAGATCAAGTTCGACGCCTACGGCGAAGCGGACGGTCGCTTGATGCCACGGCGCATCGAGGTTCGCCACGGGGACGCGCTTTATGGCGTGTTTCAGGCCGAGCTGTTCAGCCTCATCCCGGAGGCTCAACCCTGATGACTGGCCCCGCACCACGATCTACCGCCGTGCGCCGCGTCGTGGCCGCCGGACTTCTGCTGGCCGCTGGCCTTGTGGTTTGCTCGGCGTCGTCCGCGGCGGAGTCGTCCGCCGAAGTGATCGCCCGCACGCAACCCAAGTTGGTCAAGATTTACGGCGCCGGCGGCTTCCGCCGACTCGAAGCCTATCAAAGCGGCATGCTTATCTCGCCCGAAGGTCATGTGCTGACCGTCTGGAGCTATGTGCTCGATACCGACCGCATCACGGTGACGCTCGATGACGGGCGTCGCTTCCGCGCGGAGTTGCTCGGCGCCGATCCGCAGCTTGAGGTGGCGGTGTTGAAGATCGACGCCGAGGACCTCGCTTGTTTCGATCTGTCCGAAGCGGTCGAAGCGCCGCCGGCGACCCCCGTGCTCGCGTTTAGCAATCTGTTCGGCATCGCCAGCGGCGCCGAACCGGTCAGTGCGTTGCACGGCTATGTTTCCGTCAAGACGCGTTTGGCGGCGCGGCGGGGTGCCTTTGAAACGCCCTATCGAGGCGAGGTTTATGTCGTCGATGCGATGACCAACAATCCGGGGGCCGCCGGCGGCGCGCTGACCGACGATAAGGGCCGGCTCGTGGGCATGCTCGGCAAAGAGCTGCGAAACTCGCTGAATAACACCTGGCTCAACTACGCCGTGCCGATTTCCAAGATGGAATCGGTGGTCGAAGAGATTCGATCGGGCCAGTTCGTGAGTCGCCCGCAGCGCGCCGAAGGCCCCAAGCCGGATAACGCGTTGGACCTCGCCACGCTAGGCTTGCGGCTGGTGCCCGACGTGCTGCCGCGGACGCCGCCGTTTGTTGACGTGGTTCGCCAGGGCTCGCCTGCCCAGCGCGCCGGATTGCGCGTTGACGACCTGGTGCTGTTCGTCGGTGAGCGATTGGTTCAATCCTGTCGCGATCTTGTCGCCGAGTTGGCATTGGTGCCTCGCGACCAAGGCGTGAAGCTAACCGTCATGCGAGGAGAGCGGCTGGTCGAGATCCGGCTGTCGACCGACGCGGGAGGAAGCGATCAGTGAATCGCCGTCACGGAACCGTCGTTTTGCTTCTCGCGGCGATGTTGCCGCTACTTTGGACGTTAAGCGTCGCGGTCGCCGACGAGACGCTCGCGCGACGAGAACAACAAGCCATTCGCGCGGCGGTCGAGCGTGTGGCGCCGTCGGTCGTTCGTATTGAAACAGTGGGTGGTCTGGAAGTCGCGAATCAGGTGCTCTTCGGCACGGGACCGACCACCGGACTGGTGCTGTCGTCCGACGGATACATTATTTCAAGCGCCTTTAATTTTGCCGCCCGGCCCACGTCGGTGCTTGTCGGGCTGCCCGATGGCAGCCGCGTGCCGGCTCGGATCGTGGCCACCGATTTCAATCGCATGCTGACGTTGCTGAAGATCGAGATCGACCAGCCGCTCGTGGTTCCCGAAGCCGTGCCCACGGATGAGATGCGCGTCGGGCAGTGGGCCATTGCCGTGGGGCGAACGTTTGATGGCGGCCAGCCGAACCTGTCGGTCGGCGTGCTCAGCGCGAAGCAGCGAATCTGGGGCAAGGCCGTTCAGACCGACGCCAAGGTGTCTCCCGCGAATTACGGCGGTCCGCTGATCGACATCCGTGGCCAAGTGCTGGGGCTGTTGGTTCCGCTTTCGCCCAGTGCCTCGGAGGCCGTGGCAGGGGTCGAATGGTACGACTCGGGAATCGGCTTCGCCATTCCGTTGGCCGACGTGATGAAGATTCTGCCACGCCTTGAAAAGGGTCAAAACCTGGTTCGCGGGCTACTGGGAATCAACCTCAAGCCCGGCAATCAGTTTGCCGATCCGCCCGTGGTGGCCATTGCCCGGGCCGGCTCGCCGGCATATCGTGCCGGCATTCTGCCCGGCGATCGAATCGTTTCGGTCGACGGACACGCGATCGGGCGGATGACCGATCTGCTTTCCGAATTGAAGCGGCGGTACGCCGGCGATCAAATCGAGCTTGCCGTTCGCCGCGGCGAAGAACAGCACGCCTTTACGGTTGAGTTGGTCGCGAAGCTCAAGGTCTACGAGCATCCGTTTCTCGGCGTTCTGCCGCTTCGCGATGCGTCCGACGAGCCGGGAACCGTGGTGCGGTTTGTCTATCCTGAAAGTCCCGCGGCGAAGGCCGGAATCGAGCCCGGGGATCGTCTCCTCGCGCTCAATGGCGAGGCCGCCGCTGACCGCGACGGCTTGCAAAGGCGAATCGACGCCTTGGACGTGGGGCAGCGGGTGTTGCTTGATCTCAGCCACGACGGCCAACCGCGGCAGGTCTCGATTGTCCTGGGATCGTTGCCTTTGGACGTGCCGGCAGAATTGCCGCCGGCCAGAACCAAGGTGGCCGAGCCGAGCGAAGCACGACCCCGAGTCGGCACGTTTGCGCTGCAAATTCCTGAGTTCGAGAACAAGTGTCGTGTGTATGTGCCCGAGAGTTTCCGCAGGTCGCAACCGCGAGGGCTTTTGCTTTGGCTTTGTGCGAGCGCTGATGTCAAGGATCAGAAGACGATCGAGCGTTGGCAGCCGTGGTCGGACGGTCTGATCGTGGCCACGCTTTATTCGGCCAACGCCGGCCGCTGGTTGCGCACGGAGGCGGCGTTCGTCGAAAAGGTGGCCGATGCGATTCAGGTCGACTATGCGATCGACCCGACACGTGTTGTGATTGGGGGTCGTGGGGCAGGCGGCGAGATGGCCTATGCGGTCGCCTTCGCCAATCGGCAGCGTTATCGAGGGGTGGCGGTCAACACGGCCCCGTTGCGTGTTCCCGCGCCCCAGAACGAACCGCCCTATCGCCTGGCGTTTTACCTCGCGACCGCGACCAAAGTGCCTTTGGTCGGGCAAATCGAGGTCACGATTCGTCAGTTGCGATCCATGAAGTTTCCGCTGACGCTCCGCCGGATGGGAGAGAAGGCCCGCGCGATGAACGACAATGAGCGGGCCGAATTGGTGCGCTGGATCGACACACTGGACCGGATCTAAAACAGAAACGAACCGTGGCCGTTCCGGCATCCGGGCGGTCGTTCGCTCTTCGCATGCCCCACCCCCACGCCATGCCAATGCGCCGAACCATGATTGGCATCATCGCCGTCGGGCTTCTCGTCAGCGCGGTGGTGTTGATGATCGGCGAGTTCGAGGGAGCCGCCGTGGTCCAGCTTCGCGCGGCCTGCATCCGCGTCGGCGTGGCAATGAGCGCCCTGTGGTTCGCCTATCCGCGGCTCGGGCGGTTGCCGGGTTGGCTGATTACGTCGCTCTTGGCGCTGACGCTGGTCGTGGCCGTTCGTCCCCGGCTGCTTCCGCTGGCCGCGGTGCTTGGCGTGGTGCTGTTGATCGTCCGCCCACGTCGTCCTTCCGCGCGCCAAGCGACGACGGCCGGTTCTCGGCGGGTGGCGACGAACGACCGCGGGCCGCGATAAGTGGGAAGGCAAGCCGGGAGAAGCGGCGAGTATCTTTTAGTCCATCGTATCGAGATAAGGATCCTGACCCATTTGGGTCTGCATCTTTTTTCGTTCGCTTTCGTGGTACATCAGGTTGCGTCGATCTCGATAATGTCGGCGTTCGACGCGACGCTGTGCCTTTGAGAACAAGCTCGCGTACCCGCTTCGCGTCGAGCCGTTTTGCTGTTCGCCCAGCGTGGCAAGTTTTTTGGCCCGTTTGGGGCCCAGCCCGGCCAGGAGCAGATCGTCGTCGAGTGATAGATAGATACGGAATGTCCCCGGATCACCTTGCCGACCGCAGCGGCCGATCAACTGGCGATCGATCCGTGCCGAATCGTGCATTTCGGTGCAGATGACGTGCAGCCCGCCTAGCGCGATGACATCTTCGCTCAGTTTGATATCGGTTCCTCTTCCGGCCATGTTGGTCGACACGGTGACTTTTGCTGGTTCGCCGGCACCGGCCACGATGTCGGCTTCCTCGGCGATATGGTTCGCGTTCAGAACCACGTGTTCGATGCCCGCATCGGTCAGCCGCCGCGAGAGCAACTCGGACTTGTCGATCGATCTCGTGCCGATCAAGATCGGCCGCCCGCTGGCGTGCAGTTCTCGAACTTCTTCGACGATGGCGTCCCACTTCGCGTCGCTGGTGCCGAAGACGCGTTTGGTGAGCCGCTTGCGAATGGCCGGTCGGTTCGTGGGAATGGCCAAGACCTTCAAGCCGTAGATCTTTTTCAGCTCGCGTGCCGAACTGATGCCCGTGCCCGTCATGCCGGCCAGATTGTCGTACCGCTGGAAGAAATCCTGAATCGTCACCCGGGCGGCCTGTCCGGTGGCCACCGAGACCTTGACCTTCTCCTTGGCTTCGATCGCCTGGTGAATTCCTTCGCGCCAGCGTCGGCCTTCGGACAATCGCCCGGTGAATTCATCGACGATGACGACTTCGCCGTCGCGGATGACGTATTGCCGATCAAGGATAAATTCGCGGTTGACTTGGATCGATCGTTCGATGAATTCATAGATATTGAACAAGCCGACCTGATCCATGGTCTCGGGTTTCGGCAGGTTGCGGGCCAACTGCCGACCGGCCGCGGTCAGCTCGGCCGTTTTGGTATCGTGGTCGAACTCATAATGTTCATCCTCGATGAACTGATCGGCCACGCTGGCGCACCACTTGTAGCATTCCACTTCAACGCGTTCCGTTTCCGTCGGCAGCGCGCTGATGATCAGCGGCGTGCGGGCTTCGTCGATCAAGATGTTGTCGGCCTCATCGACGAGCGCGAAGTGGGGCTCACGTTGAACGGGCTGTTCGCCCCCTTCGCCCAGATGGCCGAGCATGCCCGCCAAAACGTCGACCTGCCCTTCGGCAATTCGTCTCAACAACAGCCGATCACGGAGGAAGTCGAAGCCGAACTCCTTGGCGGTTCCGTAGATCACGTCGCTGGCGTAAGCCTTGCGTCGCTGGCTGGTTGACATTTGGGTTTGAATCACGCCGACCGAAAGGCCAAGCATCTGGTAGATCGGCGTCATCCACTGCGCATCGCGTGCCGCGAGATAGTCGTTCACCGTGGCAAGATGCACCCCCTTGCCGGTCAGAGCGTTGAGGTACACGGGAAGCGTGGCGGTCAAAGTCTTGCCTTCGCCGGTTTGCATTTCGGCGATCGAGCGGTGGTGCATGGCGATGCCGCCGAGGATCTGAACGTCGAAATGCCGCATGTTAAGCGTTCGCCGTCCAGCCTCGCGGACCAAGGCGAAGGCCTCGGGAAGCAGACGTGCCAGCGGCTCTCCACTTTTGGCACGATAACGCAGCGACAAACTTTGCTTGCGCAGCTCGTGTTCCGCCTTCGCCTGAAGCTCGTCTTCGAACGAGGCCACCTTGGGCAACAGTTGTTTCCAGCGGGCGATGTGCCAGTTCACCAGAGAGATTCCTTATCGTCTCGATGCGTCCGCGCCCGGCGCGCAGCCTCTTTCCTTATTCTACTATGTTGGACCTCAAGCGATCTGCCACCGCTTCGGTCGGCTTGCCCCTTGGTCGTTTGGCAAGCGGGTGGGTTCAACGGTCCGAGACCAAGCCCCATGCGGGCGAAGCGGCGTTTCTCAGCCCCGCCGGCGTGACGATCCGCGGCCACGCGCGCTTCGACCGTGGACGGCCAGCAGGGCACGCGGGAGAGAAGCCCGCGAAAAACCTGTCCCGACCGGGTACTTAAAGAGCTTGGATCGAGTCGATCCGGTAGCGTGGGGCGAAGTCATGCGCGAGGCCGCTTTCTTGTCCCAGCGTCCCTTCGATCACGACGAACTGCCCCGGCTTGAATGACTGGAGGTCCGAGCCGGTCGCCAATTCGACGCTGCCGCCGAACTCATCCGTTTCGCTGCTATCGATCGGAATGTACCGCAGCTTCCAGCGGTGCCGCACGGCCGAGTACTCGAGCTTGCCCCGCAAGGTGCGGTACGAAGGGTCGTAGCTATAGCGACCACCGCTGCGATCCATGGCCGCCCGGGAGCGAACCGCCGCTTGTGACACGCGGCCACGATCGGTCGTCACACGATTCACGCGGCGGCGGGCCGGAGGCAAACTCTTGAGGTCCCTGATCGGCCCAGACGCGACGAAATTGCGGGGCTCACCGCCGGATCGCGCCAACTCATCATCGTGCGGACCCACCGTGTCGGCCTTTGGCTCGACAATGCGTATCACGGTTTCGTGAACCGCTTGTTGCCCGGCGGGAAGCACCTTGGACGGAGGATTCTCGGAAGCATCGCGGGCGACGGCACGCACGACCCGGGAGTCATCATGCCGCGAATCGTGGCTTGCCGCCAAGACGGGTTCCGTCGCACGCGCGTCCTCGAAGACATTGGATGGCTCCGGCACGGTCCGTTCATCCGAAACCGAAACATGGCGCAGACGGTTATTTGAGAACCGCCCGGCCGTGGCTTGGTTCGCGGCAACCTCGCGGTCTCGCGTTACCACCTTGACGCGCGATGTGGGAGCCGCGCCATAGGGCGGCGCTGCGGGAACCGGACGAGCCGGCGGCTGATAAGCCGGCGCCCGAGAGGCCGGTGCCTGCGGTGCCCGATAAGTGGGCGCCTGAGGAGCCTGATAGGCGGGCGCCTGCGTCGGCGCGGTGTTGGGTTGATAGTAGGGAGCCGCCGGCGCGACGGTGCCACCGGCTCCGGTCGACGGTGGGGGAACCGTCGTGGGCCCCAAGAACGGATTGGTGAGCGGCGCCTGTCCGGCGGCACAACCAGACAACAGACACACGACGGTAGCAAGCAGCCACCTCATCGGTAGACTCCTTTCCTTCCGATGCAAGCCGACCTTGGAGCGCGCGTGGCACACCGAATGCCCCGACCGGCGGTTGCCGCGGAAGTGAAAACGAAATCTTGGTTCATGCGAAAGGTAGACCGGCACCGCCGACAAAGCGCATGGCGGGCGCCGGGTCGCGAACCATAGAAATTCGCCTCGGCCACGTCCAGATCAATTTTTGCGACCCTAAAACCGCAAACCGCGTCAAAACCGCGAAGCCGCATTCCTAGATAACTTGCGACGCACGGTCGATCGTGATGACCGTCCGTGCATACGGCAAATCGGCGAAATCAGACAGGCTGCGGGGTTTCGCGAAGCGTCGCACGGTAGGCGGTGAGCGACCCCTCGATAGAACGCAGGCTGTTATGCCGCCTCCGCCGCACCGATCTTCGCCGGGGCCGCGCTTCCTCGGAAACCGACGCCAAGCGTGCCGGTAGCGCAAGGAACAACTTCACGCGGCTACGGAGTTTCCGCTTGAGAAAGCTGTACGCCCGAATCAACGACGAATGGGTTGCGAATTCGCAGAGGCCGCATCGAGCGGTTGCCGGCGACGTTGGTCGACTTGGACTTGGGTTTGACGTAAGGATTGATCGTGATCTTGGGCGGCGCCACGGGTTCGGGGGTCAAGACGCCCGCCGGATAAGCATAAGGGCTGAAGCCGTACGAACGCGGAACGGGTTGGCTGTAATAAACCGGCGGAAACTCGGCGAAGTACGGAATGCTTTCCGTCGAATATATGCTGTAGCGTGAGCCGAAACGGCTTCCATAGTAGCCATCCGAGGCGTTAGCCGTGGCTGACGAAGCAACCAAGGCACAGGCAAGAACGAACGCAGCAGAACCGATTTGGCGGCGTGACATGGTGAGCACCTCAAAGATCGACTTTTCCGGTGGTGGTTAGGATCCGCGCCAACACAGACCGGCGAGGACACATCCGGGCGGTTCTTCCAATCGAGTCCGCCGCGATCGAGACGAACCTCGCGCAGCTTGGACTCACAAGTTACAGCCCATGTGTTTCCAGACTAATCCAAACCTCCGGCGTCGCAAGTTGGCCCCCGCTTGAGCCGCGGTCGATCAGTCCGTTTTGCCGGCGTGCGGGCCTGCTTGTCAGGGCGTCTGTTGCGGACCGGCTTCCGGAGACGCCTGCCGCGGGCCGCTCGCCGCCGGTTTCCCCTGTGGAAAGTACGGCTCCGGCATGGGATACGGCTTCTCGGCTCCCGGAACCTTGGGGATGGTGAAAACCACCTTGCCAAGATCGTCCGGATCAAGGCGCGCCGCGCATCCTACTAAGATCAAGGCCAAGGTCAGGGTCGCCACGATCAGCGGCGCGGGTTGCCGACGCATCGGGGGTATGCTCCCACGAGAATCAATTTTCATCATGCCTTCCGGCGGAGGACACCATTATCGAGACCGACGGCCCGTTGTGCAAACGGCGCGCGGCACGGCGCCGGTCATACTGACGTCTTGTCGCGAACGCGTAGAATAGAAGTGAAACCGCGATGCCGGTCCGCATGCGTTTTGCTCCGGAGGTGCTGCGCGGCGGGCCAACGTTTTCACCCGAATGATTCACGAGCGATCTGCTACGGAGCCCTGGGCCTTGGCCAACCCGCTTGGAACCGCCGCGCTAACACAATCGCTCAAACGCGAAGCCCAACGATTGGGGTTCGATTTGGCCGGCGTTTGCCCCGCCGTGGAGCCAAGCGGCTTAACAAGATTTCATGAGTGGTTGGCATCGGGCTATGCGGGCGAAATGACATATTTGGCCGAGCGTCGCGATGCCTACGCACATCCTCGGCACGTGCTCGACGGCGTGCGCAGCTTGCTGATGCTGTCGATGAATTACGACACCGCTTCGCCCGCGGTACCCGGTCCGACCGAAGGCCGGGTTTCAAGATACGCCTGGGGAACCGATTATCACGATACGATTCACGAGCGGCTCAAGCGGTTGGCCGTGTTTTTGCGAGAACAGGTGCCCGGTGTCCGCGTTCGCGGCGTGGTCGACACGGCGCCGCTCATGGAGCGAGAGTTTGCCCGGCTTGCCGGGCTGGGATGGCTCGGCAAGAACACGTTGCTGCTCAACAAGCAGCGAGGAAGTTGGTTCTTTCTCGCCGCCTTGCTGACCGACGCCGAGCTGGCTTACGACCAACCGCACGCGTCGGATCACTGCGGCACTTGCCGGGCCTGCCTCGACGCATGCCCGACCGGCGCGCTGTTTGACGAATACGTACTCGACGCCACGCGGTGCATCAGCTATCTGACCATTGAGTTGCGATCCGCCATTCCCGAGGGGCTTCGCCAGGGCGTGGGAGAGTGGCTGTTTGGGTGTGACATTTGCCAGGAGGTTTGCCCTTGGAACGGTTCGTCAACCGCGGCGGGCGAAAGCGGTTTCCGACCCCGCGATGACTTGAACGCCGTCGAGCTTCCCGGTTTGTTCTCCCTCGACGAGGCGGCGTTTCGCCAGCGTTTTCGGCACTCGCCACTGTGGCGTGCGAAGCGACGCGGCCTATTGCGCAATGCGGCGATCGTGTTGGGCAACGGCCGTGATCCACGCGCGCTGCCCGCGCTCTTGCTGGGGCTGAAAGATGATGAACCGCTCGTGCGCGGCGCCTGCGCTTGGGCCTTGGCACGGTTTCGTGAGTCTCTTGCGGCCAAGGCACTCGCGCGGCAAGCCCGGCTTGAAAGCGACGCTGGAGTGCGGCGTGAAATCGAGGAGGCTCTCAAAGACCTCGCCGAACCGTAAGTTCCGGCTTTCGAGTCGTGAATCGCCTGCCTGGGTTGTGAGCAACGCCGCTGGCCGCTTCGAGGGCGTGCCGTGCTCCGCGATCAATCGAAACGCTTCGCCCACGTTACGGACAACGCTGCAATGGTTTAGTTGGCCGAGGCCTCGCCAGCGGCAAGCTGGACGCCCAGTCGGTTGCGTACGTCACGGATCAAGCGGATCAGATCGTGGCGGCTGATCATGCCTACTAGCTTTCCCCCGCGAACGACCGGCAAGCGGCGGAATGTGCCATCGACGAATCGTTCGGTAACTTCAACGATTGAATCACTCTCGAGAACGGTGACCACACGATCGTTCATGCAATCGGCCACGCTTCCACTCGGTTTGACCGAATCGAACAGCAGGTGCAGCAGATCGTACTCGGAAATGATGCCGATCAGATTGTTTGCTTCGTCAACCACCGGCAGGCCGCTGATGCGGTGCCGCAACAAACGCTCGATGGCATGCTCAATCGTATCGTCGGGGCGAACGGTGACCACCGAGGTGGTCATTACATCGCGGGCTTTGATCATGGCACGAACCTCGTGCGAGACGAAAAGAATGGTCCCTAGGTAATCAATCGTACGTCGCTGCTAGTGAACCCTGCCGCGTCAGGACTACACCTGCGGGGAGATGGTCGGTCGATTCGTGCGATGCAGGCCGCACAACCGGCTCAAGCCGCGTCAGTGCGCTCGTCCGTGCGGCCCGGCGAGGCAGCGGAAAGCGGTTTGCCGGCGGGACGACGTCCGGGCAGGTCTTCGGCATACCACCGTGAAAGCACCCGTTCCCAGTCGCCCGGCTGGCGAACCGATACGAAGGCGTCGCGAACTTCGAGCGGCCGAGGGTGAAGTTGCGCGTACTTGATGCCGAACTTTCGCATCTGCCGGCAACAGTGCGCGGGGCCGTAAATCGGTTCGGCCAGGCGATAATGTTCACTCAGCACGTGACGCTGTTCGTGCAATCCCGGCGGATCCGGTCGTGGCTTGCCGGCTGCCAAGGCGCGTGCCTCGCGGAAGATCCAAGGGTTGCCGATCGCCCCGCGAGCCACGGTCACACCGTCGACGCCGGTTTGGGTGATCATGTCGAGGCAGTCCTGGGCGGTATACAGGTCGCCGCTTCCCAGCACCGTGCGGGAGCCAGCATGCGATTTGACTTCGCGGAGAAATTCCCAGCGGCTCGGCCCTTCGTAGCGTTGGCACACCGTTCTTCCGTGTACGGTGATGGCCGCCACGCCAAGGTGGTAAGCGCCGTCGAAAATCGTGAAGAACTTGTCGCGGCTCGCTTGGCTGTCATCGATGCCGCGGCGCATCTTCACGGTGACCGGGATGTCGGTCGGCACGGCATCGCGAACCCGGGCTACGATTTCCAGGGCCACGTCGGGCTGGCCCAAATGAAAACCGCCACGGCACTTGCCAAGCACCTTCTTGACCGGGCAACCGAAGTTGATGTCGATCACGTCGAAGCCGGCTTCGACGAGTTGCCGCGCGGCGGGCCCGAAATCGGCCGGTCTGCTGCCCATCAACTGTCCGCCGACCGGGTGTTCTTCAGCCGCCGGTTCGAGCAGGCGCCGCTTAAGCTTCTTGCCGGCTTCGAGAACGATGCGATCAAGCACGACTTCGCACACCGTGTAGGGGGCCCCGTGTCGCCGCGCGATGACGCGCATCGCGCGATCGCTATAGCCGCTCAGCGCCGCTTGCACGACGGGAAAGTCGAAGTGCAGCGCGCCCATGAAAAGCGGCGGCAGTTTGAGCCTTGACGCGGCGTTTGGTTGAGGAATGAAGTTCATCTTCGGGCGATCCTCGCGATTCCGCGCACCTCGAATCGGGCCGATGCAGACAATCGGCCCGGCGGCCGACTATTTCAACACGGGACAGACATCGAACCACTGACGGTCTTGGCTTTCCACCCACGCGCGTGATCCGTCCGGCCCCCAACCGCCGGGCTCGTACTGCTCCAGATCCGGCCGGTCGGATTGTTCCCACGCCGCTTGAATGGGGTCTATGATGCCCCATGCCAGCTCGACCTCGTCGCTGCGGGCAAAGAGGCTCGGGTCGCCCGCCGCGACATCGAGCAAAAGCCGCTCATAGGCGTCGGGCAGCGGGTCGGCAAACTGCTCACGGAAACGGAAGTCGAGGCTGGTTAGTCGTATCCGCATCCCCGCGTCGGGCACTTTGGTTTGAAAGTGGAGTTGAATTCCTTCGGCCGGTTGAATTTGAATCAGCAGACGATTCGCCTGAAAGCGTTCGCTTCGGGTCGTGTCGAACAGCAGGTGGGGTGGGCGACGAAACTGGATCAAGATTTGCGTGGTGCGGCAGGCATGGGCTTTCCCGCTACGGATAAAAAACGGCACGCCCTGCCAACGCCAATTATCGATTCCTAGCCGTATCGCGGCAAACGTTGCCGTGCGGCTGTCGGCCGCCACGCCCGGTTCTTGGCGATATCCCCGGTACTGTCCGCGAACGGTCGACTCCGCGATTTCGTCGAGGCTCATCGGCCGGATGGCCTCGAGCACCTTGACCTTTTCGTTGCGAATCGCGTCTGCCTCGAACCGCACCGGCGCCTCCATGGCCAGAAAGGTGAGCAGTTGCAACAGATGGTTCTGAAACATATCGCGCAGCACGCCCGCCTTATCGTAATATCCACCACGATGGCCGACGGTCACGTCCTCGGCGGCGGTAATCTGGACGTGATCGATGTAGATGCGATTCCAGATCGGCTCGAAAATCGTGTTGGCGAATCGCAGCACAAGAATGTTCTGTACGGTTTCTTTGCCCAAGTAGTGGTCGATGCGATAAACCTGATGTTCGGCGAAGCAGTTGTGTAGCGTGTCGTTGAGCTGCCGGGCGCTGTCGCGGTCGATGCCAAAGGGTTTTTCCACCACGACGCGTGTGTCATGGTTGCCCTGCCGCGACAGGCCCGAACCGCCTAAATGCCGAATGGCCGGTTCGAAAAATCGTGGTGCCGTGGCAAGGTAGAAAATCCGTACACTTGAGCCGCGGCTCTCGACCTCGTCGAGCAACCGGCGCAGCAAGATGAAATTCTCAGGATTGCCAATGTCACCAGGATGATAGAAAATCGTGGCCGAGAATCTTGCCCACGTGTCGCGATCGAAATCGTCGCCGGTGAATTTGGCCGTCGATTCGGCCAGCGCCTGCCGCCACGCGTCGTGCGAGAATCGCGATCGCGCGAAGCCGACGATCCGCAACTCCTCGGGCAGACGCCCTTTTTGAAACAAGCGGTACAGCGCCGGAATCAGCTTGCGGCTCGTTAAATCGCCCGAGGCGCCAAAGATTACAATCGTCGTGCCCATGCGTTAAAAGCGATCCTTGAAAAGGAGCCCATCGAGGTTGCCGACCCGGGCGACCGTCGTCCTTGCCGCTCGGCGTGTCGACGTGACGTATAACGAACCGCTAAAACCGAGTGCCGGTGAACCCGCCATCGACGAAAAGGCTCGTGCCGGTGATGAAGCTTCCCGCCTTGGGCGAGAGCAACAGCAGCGCGGCACCGATCAACTCCTCCGCTTCGCCGAAGCGTGCCATCGGCGTTTGCGACATGATGGCGCGGGTTCGCTCGGCATCCAGGATTTTACGATTCTGCTCGGCGGGAAAGAAGCCCGGACAGAGCGCGTTGACGCGAACGCCGCGGGGCGCCAGTTCTCGGGCCACGTTTTGTGTGAGATTGACAACCGCCGCCTTCGACGCCGAATAAGCAAAGACGCGTGAGAGCGGACGATCGGCCGTCACGCTGGCAATATTCAGAATCGCCCCACCGCCGCGATCGACCATGTGTCGCCCGAACACCTGACAGCCCCAATGCACGGCCTTGAGGTTGCTGTCCAGCACACGATCCCAGTCTTCGTCCCGCACGTCGAAATAGTCGCTCGCCGCGTTTACGCCGGCGCCGTTGACGAGCATTTCAACCCGCTGAGCGTGCCGGAGAGCCGCATCGAGCAGCGATTCGATCGAGCCTCGCTGGGTAACGTCGACCGGGGCAAATGCGGCGTGCCCGCCGAGCGTCTCGATTTCCCGCACGCGTTGTTCACCGCGCTGCGCGTCGCGTCCGGCGACGAGAACCATCGCTCCAGCTTGCGCCAGTCCCCGACAAAGCGCGCCGCCGAGCACGCCGGTTCCGCCGATCACCACCGCCAATTTGCCGGAAAGGCCGAACAGGCGTTCCAGATAGTTTGCCGGATCGATGCTCATGATTGGTCTGCCGGTGGCTTTTCGGCCGGTTGCCGCCTTGCGTGCAACCAGTCGGTGTGAAATGTGCCTTCGCGGTCGGTGCGCTGATACGTATGAGCCCCGAAGTAATCCCGCTGTGCCTGTAAGAGATTGGCCGGCA
>Ga0114931_10003308_pt1 | contig 20433 bp, 22 predicted proteins | sample 2SBtaG_FD_89579 | JGI IMG/M metagenome (GOLD analysis project Ga0114931, IMG submission 89579) | Deep subsurface microbial communities from Kolumbo volcano to uncover new lineages of life (NeLLi) - 2SBTROV14_V59a metaG | ecosystem: Environmental > Aquatic > Marine > Volcanic | place: Kolumbo...
TCAACTTTACCTAAATGAGTTTGTTTATAAGCTAAACCGAAGGTATTTTGGAGACCACCTATTCGACAGGCTTGTGGTGGCTAGCATTACAGGAAGTGGCAATTAAACGGATAAGCAGTAAATAATATTATACAATCAATTAAAGGACCTCATGGAGGGTTTTATTTAAATGATGAATCACAACAGGTAAAAATCATTAAAATAATAGAAATTTTTGATGGGTTAGATTTTTTTACTAGTTGTGGTTTAGGGTTAAAAGAATGTTCAGAAACTCATCCTTGTTCATTACATGATGATTTTAAAGGTTATCGTAATGGTTTAAAAACACTCTTTAGTTCTAAATCAATAGCTGATTTGGTATTCAAAATTGAAGGGGGTAGTGCTTTTATTTTGAATTTACGAAACTAAAGTCTTTCACAAGACTTATTGATTGCTTGATAATTTCTTCCTTTGTTATCAAATTCTAAAACAAGAAATATGAAAGCATCTGATTTGTTTATCAAAGCACTGGAAGACGAAGGGGTGGAATACATCTTTGGAATTCCTGGTGAAGAAAACCTTGATTTTTTAAATTCACTAAAAGATTCTAATATAAAATTAGTATTAACTCGCCATGAACAAGGCGCGGGTTTTATGGCAGCCACTTATGGTCGATTAACAGGTAAACCAGGAGTTTGTTTATCCACCTTAGGACCTGGGGCAACCAATTTTACTACACCTGCTGCTTATGCTCAATTAGGAGCAATGCCCATGATGATGATTACTGGACAAAAACCGATAAAAAAATCAAAACAAGGTCGCTTTCAAATTGTCGATATTGTAGAATTGATGAATCCCATTACAAAATATACACGCCAAATTGTAAATGGAAATAACATTCCAGCAATGGTAAGAGAATCTTTCAGATTAGCAATGGAAGAAAGACCGGGAGCAGTTCATTTGGAATTACCTGAAGACATTGCAGCCGAAGAATGTGAGGATAGAATTTTTAATGTAGTTGGACACAGAAGACCAGATGCTGATGAATGTGCTATTCAAGACGCAGTAGAAATGATAGAAACGGCAAAAATGCCTTTGTTGTTAATTGGTGCTGGAGCAAATAGAAAACGTACAAGTCAAGCGTTAAAAGCTTTTATTGAAAAAACAGGGATTCCATTTTTTAATACCCAAATGGGAAAAGGAGTGGTGGATGAAAGACACGAAAAGTTTTTAGGAACAGCTGCATTGTCTAGTCATGATTTTTTGCATTGTGCTATCAATAGAGCTGATTTAATTATCAATGTCGGTCATGATGTAATAGAAAAACCTCCATTTTTTATGGAAGAAGGGGGAACAAAAGTAATTCATGTCAATTTTTTTGCTGCTCAGGTAGATGAGGTATATTTCCCTCAATTAAATGTAATAGGTGATATTGCTTCCTCTGTTCTCCATATTGCAAAGCACATAAATGATTGCTCTAATTGGGATTTATCTTATTATGGACGAATTAAGGATGAAGTGGAAGAGCATTTAACCAAATATTCAGAAGACCATCGTTTTCCTATTTTGCCACAACGTTTGGTTCATTTAGTTAGAGAAGAATTACCTGAGGATGGTATTGTAACTTTAGATAATGGAGTTTATAAAATTTGGTTTGCACGTAATTATAAATGTTACCAGCCAAACACATTACTATTAGATAACGCTTTAGCAACAATGGGTGCAGGATTAGCTTCGGCAATGTGTGCTAAACTCATCAATCCTAATAAAAAAGTAATTTCCGTTTGTGGAGATGGTGGTTTTATGATGAACTCTCAAGAGTTAGAAACTGCCGTTCGATTAGGTTTAAATATGGTAGTTATTATTTTAAATGATAGCTCGTACGGAATGATAAAATGGAAGCAAGAAGGAATGGGGTTTGACAACTTTGGATTGGATTACAATAACCCTAATTTCGTAAAATATGCCGAAAGCTACGGAGCAATCGGTCACAGACCTACATCTGATGGAAATTTTCAAGAAGTGTTATCAAAATGCTTGAATATGGATGGTGTACATGTCATTGATTTAGCAGTTGATTATTCATTAAATCATTCCATTTTAAATGTACTGTTAAAAGAGAAAACTTGTATACTTTAAATTATGGAATGGTATATACCCATAACTATTTTACCTGGCATTGGATTTTTAATTCTATCTAGCTCTAATTTTATTATTAGCCTAAATGAAGAAATAAAAGAACTTGAATTAGAAAAAGAAAAATATAGACCAATTATTCTTAAAAAACTGGTGCAACTCAGTAGGTTAAACTATTCTTTAATTGCTCAATATATAGCCTCTTTTTTCTTAGTCTTAGGAGGGATAGGAAGTGAGCTATTCAACAATGTTAGCATGGTAAAATACATAGTTTTTTCAGGAATATTATCCCTTAGCTTTTCAATTGCTTTGATGATAATTTACTCCATTCAATCATTACACATTAGACAAGAACATTTAAAAATCTAAACATGGCAGATTATTATAAAAAATCAATAGAATTACATAGTAAGCTACAAGGTAAAATTGAAATAACTAGTAAAATAGCAGTTAATTCTAAAGAAGATTTAGCAGTTGTTTATTCTCCTGGAGTAGCTCAGCCTTGTTTAGACATTCAAGAAAATGAGGAATTAGCTTACGATTACACGTTAAAAGGTAATACAGTTGCTATTGTTTCTGATGGCACTGCCGTTTTAGGTTTAGGGAATATTGGTCCAAAAGCCGCTATTCCAGTGATGGAAGGAAAGGCAATGTTATTTAAACAATTTGGAGGGGTGAATGCTTTTCCTATATGTTTAGATACAAAAGATCCTAAAGAAATAATAGAAACAGTAAAAAGGATTGCTCCTGTTTTTGGCGGAGTAAATTTAGAAGACATTTCTGCGCCTCGTTGTTTTGAGATTGAAGAAGCATTACAAGATATTGGAATACCTGTTTTTCATGACGACCAACACGGAACAGCTATTGTAACACTCGCTGGAATTTTAAATTCTTGCAAAGTTTTAAATAAAAAAATTGATGAACTAAAAGTAGTTATCAATGGAGCTGGTTCAGCTGGCGTAGCCATCTCGAAATTGTTAAGATGTATTAGTTTAGACCCTAGCCAATGCTTATCGGTAAAAGAAATTATCATTTGTGATAGCAAAGGAATTATTTCTAAAAACAGAAATAATTTAACTCCGGTGAAAGAAGAGTTACTAACCTATTCTAACCCCAACAATGTAGAAGGAAGTCTGCAAGATGGAATACAAAATGCTGATGTTTTTATTGGGGTAAGCAAGGGAAATATCTTATCATCCGAAGATGTTAAAACGATGAATACCAACCCTGTAATATTTGCATTAGCCAATCCCGAACCCGAAATAATGCCAGAATTAGCCCATGAAGGAGGGGCAGCAATTGTAGCAACTGGTAGAAGCGATTACTCAAATCAGGTAAATAATGTATTGGTTTTTCCGGGGATTTTTAAGGGTGCTTTAGCAGGGAGAGCAAAAAAAATTACTCCTGAAATGAAATTAGCGGCTGCTTATGCTTTAGCCGATTATGTGGAAAATCCAACAAAAGATAGAATAATTCCTTCTGCGTTTGATCATGGAATAGCTGAAAAAGTTGCCGAAGCAGTATCTCATGCTTGTAGCATTATTTCGAATCATAACCACAATAGAATTTAATATATGAATCAAACTACACGAAATAAATCATTCTGTCTTCCTAAAAACAATATACCTATTGTGGTGGTTATAGGAGCTGGTTTTGCTGGAATAAATTTTATTAAAAAAATTCAAAATAAACCAATACAAATTGTACTGATAGATCAAAATAATTTCCATCAATTTCAACCCTTGCTGTATCAAGTTGCTATTAGTGGTTTGGAACCTGATGCTATTATATCTCCCATTAGAAAGCTTTTTAAGTCATGTATAAACATGGTTTATAGAATGGCTCGGGTAGAAGATATTGACACAACAATCAATAGAGTACAAACCGATATCGGTTATGTTGATTATGATTATTTAGTAATTGCTACCGGAAGCTCTACTAATTTTTATGGAAATGAAAATATCGAAAAATATAGTATTGGACTTAAAAATATTCAAGATGCTTTAAATATTAGGAGCTGGATGCTGCAAAATTTAGAAAAAGCAGTTGATGGATGTAATTATGACAATAAGTATGCTTTAATTCATTTTGTTATTGTTGGAGGTGGACCTGCAGGAGTTGAAATGGCTGGCTCAATAGCCGAATTTAAAAAGTATTTATTAAAAAACGATTACCCTGAAATTGATTCTAATTCCATGAAGATTGATTTGATTCAAGCAACGGATAGAATTTTACCGGCCATGTCTGTAAAAGCATCTAAGCATGCCTTAAAAGTTTTAGAAAAGCTAGGAGTAGATGTCATTCTAAATGCTAGAGTGACTGATTATGATGGCAAAAAATTATCACTGCTAACTGAAGGAAAAGAAACCATAATTGATACATCTACAGTTGTATGGGCTGCAGGTGTAAAAGGTAATGCTTTGAAGGGAATACCTCAAGAGGCACTAGCGCCTGGAGGAAGAATAAAAGTAAATACTTTTAGTCAAGTAGAAGGGCAAAAGAATGTGTTTGCCATAGGAGATGTTGCTGCTATGATAACAGACGAGCACCCAAAAGGTCATCCAATGGTAGCACAAGTAGCTATTCAACAAGGACAAAACTTGGCTAATAATATTATAGCTGTAGTTGAGCAAAAGGAATTGTCGCATAAATTCGCATATGTAGATAAGGGTTCTATGGCAACGATTGGTAAAAAAGATGCTGTGGCAGATCTAAACATTACATTTTTAAATGGAAGAATTGGGTGGCTTTTATGGTCTTTTATACACCTAATATCCATTACAGGATTTAAAAATCGAATTAAAGTTGGTTTTAGCTGGCTTACTAAATATTTCACCTATGAAAAGGCGAATCAATTAATTGTTAGAAAATACGAACGAAAATAAAAATAAATTATGCTAAAAGTAACATCGCCATTCGATTTAAGTCTCATTAAAGAAATTCCATTAGTTAGAAAAGAGGAAGTAGAAAATGCATTAGCAACAGCTTATGGTTTATTTCAAGATCAAAGTAAATGGATAGCAGCTCACGAACGAATTGCTATTTTAGGAAGAGCTGCAGCAATTATGGAAAGTCAAGTTGATGAATTAACCAATTTAGCAGCATCTGAAGGGGGAAAACCGTTGACCGATTCTAAAATTGAAGTATTAAGAGCAATAAATGGAGTTCAAATAGCTGCAGAACATATCGGTCAATTAAAAGGCGAGCATATTCCGATGGGGTTAACTAAAGCTTCTGAAAACAGATTAGGATTTACTACTCGTGAACCAATAGGAGTGATTGCTGCTGTTAGTGCTTTTAATCATCCGCTAAATTTAATAGTTCATCAAGTGGTAACTGCTTTTGCAGCGGGTTGTCCAGTAATTGTAAAGCCCGATTTACGAACACCACTTTCTTGTATAAAGTTGATTGAAATTTTAAAAGAAGCAGGTGTTCCTGAAGGTTGGTGTCAAGTAATGATTTGTGAAAATGAAGTTTCGGAATTATTGATATCCGATAAAAGAATCAACTATTTTACATTTATTGGTTCAGCAAAAGTGGGTTGGTATTTAAAATCAAAATTAGCTCCAGGAACGCGATGTGCACTAGAACATGGTGGAGCTGCTCCTGTAATTGTAGAACCAGATGCTAATTTGGAAGAAACCTTACCAGCTTTGCTAAAAGGAGGATTTTACCATGCAGGACAAGTTTGTGTTTCTGTGCAACGGGTTTTTGTTCATGAAAGCATTTGTGATGATATTGCTAATCAACTTGCAGCAATGGCAAGTAAATTAGTCGTTGGCAATCAAATGGATGAACAAACAGAAGTTGGCCCTTTAATATTACCAAGAGAAGTAGATAGAGTTGAGCAGTGGGTAAATGAAGCAGTTGAGGGAGGCGCTAAAATATTAACAGGAGGTAAACGAATTTCTGACACCTGTTATCAGCCAACTGTTTTGTTAAACCCTCCATTAAATGCTAACGTTTCTACCTTAGAAATTTTTGGACCAGTAGTTTGTATATATTCTTATACAGACAGAGATAAGGCCATTGAATTTGCCAATAGTTTAGATGCTCATTTTCAAGCTGCTGTATTTACTAAAAATTTAGATGTAGCTTTGGAGTGTGTTAAAAAACTAAATGCAACTGCAGTTATGGTAAACGATCATACTGCTTTTAGAGTAGATTGGATGCCTTTTGGAGGTAGAGATGCATCAGGTATTGGAATGGGAGGAATTCAATATTCCATGCACGAAATGACAAGAGAAAAATTAATGGTAATTAAAAGTTCAGTATTGTGAAAAGTGAAAAAATAAAATTTACCAATGCTAATGGATTAGAATTAGCTGCTAGAATTGAATTTCCAGATGAAGAACCTAAAGGATATGCATTGTTTGCCCATTGCTTTACTTGTAATAAAAATTTAACAGCAGTTAGAAATATCGGTAGAGCATTGAATAACTGTGGCATTGCAGTATTACGATTTGATTTTACTGGTCTTGGAGAAAGTGAAGGAGATTTTAAACATACTAATTTTTCTTCCAATGTAGATGATCTAATTTCTGCAGCTCAATTCTTAGATGAGAATTATAAAGCTCCAGATATTTTAATTGGGCATTCTTTAGGTGGTGCGGCAGTCGTTTTTGCAGCTCAACATATTAAAAGTGTTACAGCAGTAGCAACAATAGGAGCACCATCAAGTCCAAAACATGTTTCTCACTTATTTAAAGCTGGAATTGAAGAAATTAATGCAAAAGGAGAAGCTTTATTAAAGATTGGTGGTAGAGAGTTTAAGATTCAGAAACATTTTTTAGACGATATCAATGAGAAAAATATGAATGATACTGTTAAAAATTTAAATAAAGCATTATTGGTTTTGCATTCACCTCAAGATACAACCGTTGGAATTGAGAATGCAGCTCAAATTTATCAATCAGCATGGCATCCAAAAAGTTTTATCTCTTTAGATGGAGCCGATCATCTATTATCAAATAAGGAAGACTCCATTTATGTCGGTAAAATGATTGCTACTTGGTCAGAGCGTTATATTAAAAATTAAAAAAATAAAACTTATGAAACCTAGAGAAACTTTTATAATCCTAACTGTTTTAATACTTGGCGGAATTGCAGCCATTTACACTGTTTGGGAACCTATTGTTTGGAGCTTATTTGTTTTCGGACCAATTATTTTAATTGGATTAAGAGATATGTTTCAAACCAAACATACCATTAAAAGAAATTTTCCTGTATTAGGAAATTTCAGATACATGTTAGAAAAAGTTCGTCCAGAAATAATGCAATATTTTGTTGAAACGGATACTGAAGGAAGACCAATTAATCGCTTATTTCGTTCTCTAATTTATCAACGTTCCAAAAAAGTAAATGACACCACTCCTTTCGGAACTCAAATGGATGTTTACAAAAGTGGATACGAATGGATGGATCATTCTATTTACGCAAAAAATCATGCTGATTTAGATTACGAACCAAGAGTAATGGTTGGAGGTAAAGATTGTACAAAACCTTATTCCGCAAGTATTTTAAATATTTCGGCAATGAGTTTTGGTGCATTAAGTCAAAATGCTGTTTTAGCAATGAATACTGGTGCTAAATTAGGAGGGTTTGCTCATAATACTGGCGAGGGAGGAGTTAGCCCTTATCACAAACAGCCAGGTGGTGATTTAATTTGGCAAGTAGGAACAGGTTATTTTGGTTGTAGAACAAAAGATGGGGATTTTTGCCCCGATACCTTTCAAAAAAATGCAACTATCGATAATGTAAAAATGATAGAAATTAAAATTTCTCAAGGAGCCAAACCTGGTCATGGAGGAATTTTACCCGCAGCTAAAAACACCAAAGAAATTGCTGCTATTCGTCATGTAGAGCCTCATACGGACGTGCATTCTCCTCCAGGGCATAGTGCTTTTAATGATGCTGAAAGTTTAATGAATTTTGTAAAACAATTACGTGATTTATCAGGAGGAAAACCAGTAGGATTTAAATTATGTATAGGAAAAAAAGCAGAATTTATTGACTTCTGTAAAGCAATGATTGCTACAGGCATAAAACCTGATTTTATAACCATTGATGGTGGTGAAGGAGGAACAGGAGCTGCACCAATAGAATTTTCTAATTCATTAGGTATGCCTTTACGAGATGGACTTGCTTTTGCTATTGATACATTAAAAGGATATGATTTAAAGAAAGATATCAAAGTAATTGCATCAGGGAAAGTATTTAGTGGATTTCATGTAGCCAGAGTAATTGCAATGGGAGCAGATATGGTGAATAGTGCAAGAGCAATGATGATGGCAACGGGCTGTATTCAAGCTTTACAATGCAATACCAATACTTGCCCAGTAGGAGTTGCCACTCAAAATAAAAGTTTGATGAAAGGATTGGTTGTAGAAGATAAAGCTCATCGAGTAGCTAATTTCCATGAAGAAACGATAAAAAGTTTTATTGAATTAATGGCTGCTTCTGGCGTAGAAAAACCAGACGAATTAAACAGAGAACACATTAACCGTAGAGTAAGCATGAATAGTGTTTTAAAGTATGATGAAATTTATCCTGACGTTGAAGAAGCAAGTCTATTATGAATTAAGCTAGAATTTTATAACATAAAAATGAATGTATTAGAAAATTTATCACCTTGGTTAAACTAGCATTAATAGGATATTTATTATAACAATAATTGTATTAATATAAAAAAAGTATCAACTTTATATTATTAATTAATATTAAACTCAATGAATAAAAATGTAATTTACCAATCAGGAAAAAAAGAATTTCGTCTATATGTTAGCAAGACTTATTCTGGATTAGTTCAATCAAAAAATGATGGAGACAGAGAATCTTTTAATAAGCTATTACTAAGTATTTTACCAGAACTAAAAAAATACATAGTAAGTAGACTAAAAAGGGCTATTCGGAAAGGAAAAATTTCAGTAGATAGTTGTAACCCTAACGATATAGTAGATCAACTCTTTCTTGAAGTTTATGATAATATAGAGGAAGTAAAAAAAGAAGGAGATTTATACCTCTGGTTATTTAAAAAAACAGATGAGTTGTTAGAGGACGCTTTGGTAGATGATGAATTTGATCAACTTTTCTTTGAAAATATAGATAACTATTCCAAACCTGAATGGGATGAGATGGAAGAACGATACAGTGTTGATGCTGGAGGTGATTTAGTTTTAGAGGAGGATTTAGAAGACATTTCTTATTATAATGAATACCAATTAAAAGATGTTTTTATAGAAGAAAATGAAAATGAGCTGATAGACAAGTTAGATAGAGAATTAAGTAAAAAAGAAGTACAGACTAGCATCGACATGGTTTTACACCATCTTCCTCAATTAATGCATTCTGTTTTTGAATTATTTACTGTTTATCAATTTGAATTAAAGGAAATTGCTGAAATAAAAAATATTTCTATACAAGAAGTTAGTCAGCTATTAGAAGATACGAGAAGAAGTTTGAAGTTAAATTTTTCCAGAAAATTATGATAGAGCAAATTAAAACATATGACAACAATGTAATGGCAGTCGAAGTAATCGATGGTTTTACAGAAATTGATGACCAATTTTGCCAAAAGTTATTTGAGGAAAAAAGAGGTCAAGGTTTTGAGCAGATTAATTTGTTAATTAAGTTAGATGAAATGAAAATTTCTAAAACGAGTATCAAGGCTTTTTTCGAGGATTCCATTTGGGCGTTGAGAAATTACACCCATTTAGGGCATTTGGCGTTGGTGGCTCATTCAAAAGTATTAAAAGCTTTAGTGCCTATTGATAATTTGTTTTTTGAACGAGCAAGTAAAGGAAGACAAGAACGATACTTTGATATTTCTCAATTAGATGAAGCATTTTCTTTTGTAGAAGAAAAATAATTTTATTGCTTCAAAAATTAAAAAGAGGGCATAAACGGATTATTATAAATACATTATTATAAATACATAAAAACAAATATTATGAGGTCAAAAGTAGCAGTGTACGATACACATGAAAAAGCAGTAAAAGGAATAAAAGCGTTAACTGATAATGGAATTGATGCAAAGCAAATTTCTTTAATTGGAAAAGCAGAAGATAAGAACAACCATATTCAACATATAAATAAAAGAACCATTGAAGAAGGTACGGTATTTATAGGTGCAGGTGCTGGTGTTTTAACAGGATTGTTGTCTGGATTAGGACTTTTTGCAATTCCTGGATTTGGATTTTTATACGGAGCAGGAGCAGTTGTTGGAATTATAGGAGGGTTAGATTTAGGAATAATGGCTGGAGGATTAGGAGCTGTTGCTGAGGTAGTAGGCTTAAAAAGTGAAAAATCAGCGGATTATGAGAAGCACTTAAATGATGGAAATTATATTGTTATTGTTAAAGGTGATTCAGATGTTGTTGATAAAGCAGAAAAAATTCTTCATACCCAAGGCGCTCATTTCATGTTGGATTAATCTAATGGTTAGGCATCATTAGACACATGTACATCCAAATTATATTTTTAAATTAATTAAACAGGGAATGTCATTTATAGATTATTATAAAGTGTTGGGAGTTGCAAAAACAGCAACGAAGAAGGAAATTAAGAAAGCTTACCGAAAATTAGCGCGTAAATATCATCCTGATGTTAATCCGAATGATGATGCAGCGAAGAAAAAATTCCAAGAAATTAACGAAGCCAATGAAGTGTTGAGTGATGCTGAAAATCGCAAAAAATATGATAAGTATGGTAAAGATTGGAAACATTCTGATGAAATTGAAAAACAGCGACAACAGCAAGGTCGGCAACAGCAGTATTATCAAGGAGCTGGTGGAGGATTTTCAGAAAATGATTATTCTGATTTCTTTGAATCGATGTTTGGTGGTGGAATGGGTGGAGGACGATCCAGAGGCGGAAGTGCTAAATTTAAAGGGCAAGATTTTAATGCAGAATTGCATTTAGATTTAAAAGATGTTTACGAAACACACAAAAGAACCTTAACCGTTAACGGAAAAAATATACGCTTAACCATTCCTGCTGGGGTTAAAAATGGACAAGTCATTAAAATTAAGGGACATGGAGGTCCTGGTGTAAATGGAGGTCCAAAAGGAGATTTACATATTAAATTTGCTATAGCCAATCATACCCAATTTAAGCGAAATAAAGATAATTTATATGCTACAGTAGATTTAGATTTATATAAAGCTTTGTTAGGTGGGGATATAATGGTGGATACTTTTAATGGAAAAGTGAAATTAAAAGTAAAACCAGAAACGGAGAATGGAACAAAGGTTAAATTGAAAGGAAAGGGATTCCCTGTGTATAAAAAGAAAGGAGAATTTGGTGATTTATACATCACTTATCAAATTAAAATTCCAACAAATTTAACCGCTAAAGAAAAAGAATTAATTGAAGAATTAGCTAAACAACGATAATTATGGAAACTCAAGAAATTATTGCTATTACAGATCTATGTTCTACTTATCAATTGGAAGTTTCTTTTTTTAATGCATTAAGCGATGTTGGTTTGATAGAAATTATAACTCGTAAAAAAGTAAGTTATTTGCACCAAGATGCTTTAACAGATATAGAAAAAATGATTCGAATGCATCAAGATTTAAATGTAAATATTGAAGGAATTGATGTGGTTTTTAATTTGTTAAATAAAGTTGATGAATTACAAAACGAGCTAAATGCTACTAAAAATAGATTACGTTTATATGAAGATTGATAAAAAGGATTAATGAAAGCTACTACAAAAAAATTGAATCAATTAGCATCTACTGCTATTTGTGGCAATGATATTAGTTCGTCTGTTTTATATGTGTCTGCTTTAGCCATTGCTTTTGCAGGTCAGTATGCTTGGATAACCTTGCTAATCGTTTCTTTAGTTTTATTTTTATTTAGAAAAATTTATGGAGAAGTTGTTGGTGCTTTACCTTTAAATGGAGGAGCATATAATGCGTTGTTAAATACCACAAGTAAATCAATGGCTTCTTTTGCAGCAACACTAACTTTGTTGTCATACATGGCAACAGCTGTAATATCAGCTAATGAAGCTATCCATTACTTACACCATATAATTCCATCTTTACCAATCATTATTGTAACGATTGTATTGTTATTTCTTTTTGCAGCTTTAGTAATAGGTGGAATATCAGAATCAGCAAAAGTGGCTATAGGTATTTTCTTATTTCACTTAACATCTTTAGTGGTATTGAGTGGATTTATTATTTACTTTTTAATCCAAAATGGAGGGGCTACTTTTTTTGAAAATTGGCATCTTCCATTAGAGGGAGGAAGTATTGGAAAAGCAATTTTCTTAGGATTTGCTGCTTCTATGTTGGGCGTTTCAGGATTTGAAAGTTCTGCTAATTTTGTTGAAGAACAAGAGAAAGGAGTATTCCCTAAAACATTAAGAAACATGTGGGGAATAGTTAGCATCATTAATCCTTTAATGGCTGTTTTTGCGTTAGCATTATTTGCACTTCCAGTATTGCAAAGTGATGATTACCAAAACACTTTGTTAATTCAAATGGGAGAACATGTTGGAGGAGAATGGGTAGCTTATTTAATTGCAATTGATGCATTTTTAGTATTGAGCGGGGCTGTTTTAACCAGTTTTGTTGGTGTTTCTGGGTTGCTAGAACGAATGACACTTGATCGGATTATGCCTCCTTATTTTTTGAAAAAAAACAAGAAAGGAAGTTCTTATAGAATCATAGTTATGTTTTTCTTGTTGTGTGTTTCTGTTTTATTGATAACGAAAGGAAATGTCAAGTTGCTGGCAGGAGTTTACACCATTTCGTTTTTATCCGTAATGGCATTATTTGCTATAGGGAACATATTGTTAAAAGTAAAACGTAAAAATTTACCACGACCAGAAAAAGCATCTTACTTTGCTCTTTTTATTGCTTTCTCAGCGGTAATAATTGCGCTTACAGGAAATATCGTAATGCCGCATGATGAGAAAATACCAAGTAATGTGGTAGTATTTTTATATTATTTTATACCTGCCATTTTGTTTATTGCAATTATGTTGAATAGAACAATTCTCTTAAAATTGGTTTTAAGTGCAGTTGATTTAATTTTTGATGCAATTAAGAGGTTTGTTAAGCGAGTAGATAGCTCCATTTTAAAAACTTTAGACAGTATAAATGAGCAAGAATTTGTTTTCTTTACTAAAGGAGATAATATAGCAACACTTAATCATGTAATGCTTTATATATCCAACAATGAACATACTAAAAAGATTAAAATTGTTATTGTAACTAACGAAACAGACCAAAAGCCTAAAAACTTTAATCAAGAAATAGACTTTTTAAATCGAGAATATCCTGAAATTGAAATTGAATTGGTTGAATTAGAAGGTGAATTTTCTCCAAAGCTAATTCAACAACTATCAGAAAGATGGGACATTCCGATTAACTTTATGTTTATTGGCTCTCCTGGAGATAGATTCCCTTATAAAATTGAAGAGTTAGGTGGTGTTCGGTTAATTATATAAAATAATTAGATGTTGATTGACAAAATATTAATAGCAATAGATGGAAGTAATTCTGCTCTACATGCAACAGAATATGCCATTCAGTTAGCCAAAGAGGTTAAAGCTGAGTTAGAAATTATTTATGTGGTTAGATATGCCATTGGAGCAGTTGATGCTGGCATTTTACCAATAGATATTGAGGCTCATGAAAAAGGAAATGCTCTTGACATCATTAATAAAATTAAAGTAGCACATCCCAACGTAAAAATTAACGACTTCGAAACAATAGGCTATCCTACCGAAGAAATAAATAAGGCTATAAAAAACTGGAAAGCTGATTTATTGGTAATAGGACATCATACACATAGTTTTATTGATAAAATATTAATGGGTAGTGTCGAGAATACATTATTACATCATATACATATACCAGTATTGGTAATTCCAAAAACCTAAATGAAAAAATTACTCTTTTTTTCTTTTCTGGCATTTAGTTGTATTTTAAATGCTCAAACATTAACTTATGAAATTGTTTCAGGAAACAGTCATCTTGGAGAATTAATAGTAACGCATACAGAAAATAAGGAAAATCAAACGCTCAAAATAAATATAGTAAGCAATGTTGTTTTCGATTTGTTTAAAACAATTAATTTAAAATATGAATTGAATACCGTTTTTAATGCAGGTAAATTTTATTACAGTTCCGTTATTATATATATTAATGGAAAAGAACATAGCTCAACTATTACTGAACAAAAGGACGAATATTACACTATTTCTAAAAATGGGAAGAGTACATTATATCTAAAAAACATAACTTATTCAGGAGCTTTACTCTATTTTAAAGAACCTATAGGTATATTAAAAATTTTCTCTGAATTTGATGGTTTTGAAAAGCAAGTCAAAAGACTAGAAGTTAATCATTATCAAGTAATTAACTCTAAAAATGGACAAAAAAGTGAATATTATTATCATGAGGGCATTTTACAGGAAGCCATTATTCATCATCCATTAATGTCTTTTAAACTAACACAAAAATAAGATGGAGCATTGGTTCACTTTTTCATTAACTGTTTTTACTGGCTTTTTTGCCATTATGAACCCGATAGCAAATGTGCCTGTTTTTTTGGGGTTAGTACAAGGAAGTGATAAATCAACAAAGAAAACCATTAGTAAAAAATCAACATTGATAGCCTTTTTTATTGTGTTGACTTTTGTTATTCTCGGTAAATTTATTTTTGAGTTGTTTGGTATTACCATTCCTGCTTTTAAAATAACAGGAGGCATCTTAATTTTTTATGTTGGGTTTGAAATGCTTCAATCTAAAAAATCGAATGTTAAGCATTTACAAGACGCGCAAATAGATGAGAATGTTGCTATCTCTCCTTTAGCCATTCCTATTTTGTCAGGACCAGGAACCATAGTAACAGCAATGAACTTTGTGACAGATGCTAATTACATTCAAATAGCTATTGTAATTGTGATTTTTGCTTTAATGTGTTATTTGACCTATTTAGCATTTACCTTAAGCGATTTTTTTGTTGAAAAAGTAGGTACAAATATCATTACTGTAATTGGTAAAATAATGGGATTAATTATTGGAATTATAGGCGTAAATATGGTGATTGAAGGAATAAAAATTGCTTTTAATTTTTAAAAGCACTTATAGCATTAAAAGATAATTACTTTTACTTTGTGAAGAATATTTTTAGGAAAAGAGACAATAGTTTAGGCTTAGTCGAACTAATTGCCATCGCTTTAGGAGGAATGGTTGGGGGAGGTATTTTTACTGTTTTAGGTGTCTCTGTTGGTATGGTGGGCTATCTTACCCCTATTGCCATCATTATTGGTGGATTAATAGCTGCATTAGCAGCTTATTCTTATGTGAAATTAGGGTTGTATTATAGAGATGAAGGGGCAACTTATTCTTTTTACAAAAAGACCTATCCAAAATCTCCTTTTTCAGCTTCAGTAATTGGGTGGTTTGTAATTTTTGGATACATCAGCACCTTAGCATTATATGCCTATACTTTTTCCTCTTATGCTATTAGTAGTACTGATTTCGCTAATAATATTTGGATAAGAAAAATTATTGCGATTGGTGTAATAGGATTGTTTACCGTAATCAATGTATGGAGTGTAAATGGAATGGGGAAAATAGAAGACCTAATGGTTTACACAAAGTTAGTAGTCTTAACCATCATTTCTGTTGTTTTGATACAACATGGTTCAACTGATTTTGGAACATTTATTAACAATATGGCAGTAGATGTTGAGAATTCAAATCTATTTAATATTCTAATTGTAGCTTCCTTAACATTTGTGGCGTATGAAGGTTTTCAGTTGGTAATTAATGCAGTAAATGAAATGACACATCCGGAAAAAAATATACCTAGAGCGATTTACGCTGCAATTATTTTAGCTATTTTAATTTATGTTATAATTTCTACGGGAGCTTTATTTGCTATTCCGATAGATGAAATTATTAAAAACAAAGAATATGCATTAGCCGCTGGTGCAGGAAATATTTTAGGAGGTTTAGGAACCAGCCTGGTTATTTTAGGAGCAATTTTAGCAACAAGTAGTGCTATTAGCGGAACAGTCTTTGGATCATCCCGGCAAATGGCAGTAATAGCCGAAGATGGTTATTTGCCTAAAATATTAGCGTTTAGAAAAAATAAAATTCCAATAAGTGCAATTATTACAATGGCTATAACAGCGAGTATATTAATTTTAATAGGAGGTCTTGAATTAATTTTAGAATTTGGAAGTATTACTTTTTTATTGGTATCTTTTTTAATGGCAGTTGCCAATTATAAAATCAGAAAACAAACCAATTCTTCAGGATTTTTAACAATATTATCTATTATTGGTTTAGCAATGGGCGGGATTTTAATTTTGTACTACGAATTAACTACCAAATGGCAGCAAATGGGTTTTATTCTTATGCTTTATGTTGTTTTAGCATTAGGAGCTTGGTTGTATTCCAAAAAGAAAACAGCAGAATAAGTAGTGAATTAAACAGGTTTATTATATTAAAAATAATTCTAGAAGGCTGTGGATGTTAGTTTAATACTCATTATAGGAATAGTATTAGTTGTTATTTATGATTTCACCAATGGCTTTCATGATGCAGCAGATATGGTCGCTACTGCTATTGCTTCTCGAACAATGACTCCTGGAGTAGCTATTTTTATTGTAAGCTTGTTTACATTCTTAGGGCCATTATTAGGCGGTTTAGCTGTTGCTAATACAATTGGGGAGTTTGTAAATATTAATCATGTAGAAAGTCATTTGGCTCAAAATGTTATTTTGTCGGCAATATTAGCAGCAATTACTTATAATATCATTACTTGGAAATTCGGATTACCAAGTTCATCCTCCAATTCTTTAACCAGTGGGTTAGTTGGGGCAGCAATATTTGCTTTAGGCAGTGATTATGTTAACTGGGGTTTTTCTGCATTAAACAACGGTAGCATTGTTGGTTTTATGAAAATAGTTACAGGAATAGTTTTTTCGCCATTAGCAGGTTTTTTTGTGGGGTTCTTAGTGATGAAATTGAGTTTGAAAGTATTAAAACGGTTTTCTTCAAAATCAAAAAAACTATTTCTTTTTACACAATATTTTACGGTAAGTTGGTTGGCATTTAGTCATGGAACTAACGATAGTCAAAAAGGAATGGGAATTATTGGTATGTTATTGTTGGCTAATAATATTTATCCAGAATTTACAGTCCCGATTTGGGTAATATTTTTGTGTGCTACTTCTATAACATTAGGAACCATGTTTGGAGGGTGGAGTATAATTAAAACAGTAGGTTTTGGAATATATAAAGTAAAATTAATTCATTCAATTGCTGATCAAGTAAGTGCAGCAGCAGTAATATTAGGCTCATCTTTAATAGGTGCACCAACATCAACTACACAAGTTGTAACTACTTCATTAATGGGAGTAGGTGCTGGAGAGCGGCCTAAACATGTTCGATGGGACGTTGCAAAAACTATCTTAAAAGGATGGTTATTTAATATTCCAGCCTCATTTATTATGGGAATGATTTATTGTTATTTGTTAATCCATATTTTTAAATAAAAGGGATGCTAAAAAAACTAAAAGGGTGGATTTTACCCAAAGAAATTGATTTTTTTGAATCATTACATCAGCAGAGTTTATCTACAAAAACGATAATAGATGAAATGGAAAAAGTGTATATTGACGGAGCTGAAAATAACCAGCAAATATTTGAGTTGATTGCTGAAGCAAAACAATTACGTAAAACGAATTTACAAGAGCTAAACAGCACATTTATTACTCCAGTTGATAAAGAAGCCATCAGTAGGGCTTATGTTCATTTACATTGGATTGTATTAAGTGTAAAGCATTTGGTGGTGGAAATCAATGCTTATCAAATTTATCAGTTAAATAATTATCATCAAATGTTTGAGTTGCTGTGTCAAGAAATGACTGAATTATCAGCAGGGTTTAAAATTTTAGACAGCAAAGCGTATGATGAGGTATTAAAAAAAATATACGAAGTAATCCATTTGGATAATTTATTAATTAAAGAGTATGCTACAATTTTAGCAACACTTTTTAAAGGAAACGATATGCAGCAAATTTTTGAGCACAAAGAAATTCTTTCTCAAATGAAAGAAATAAGTAAGCGTATTCATTTTTGTGCCAATCAGCTAGAGGATATCGTATTTAAAATGAACTAATAGTTACAATATGCCAGAGTTGATTTATATTAAGTTATTTATTTTATTAGGGATAGTTATTCTGCTCGTAATTATTGCGCGTTATATCTCCAAAAGCAAGCAAAAAAAATTAGCAACTATTTTAGACAAAGCTTTCTCTGAAAAATGGCGAGGATTATTAAATAAAGAGGTGAGGTTCTATAGGCAGTTAAGCGAGCAAGATAAAAAACAATTCGAGAAAAGAATTTTATTATTTTTTGCGACTAAAAAAATTGAAGGAGTAGATGTCGATATCGATGACAACATTAAATTGATGGTGGCTGCGAGTTCAATTATTCCAATGTTTGCTTTTCCAGAATTTAATTATCCAAACGTTAGGCAAGTACTTATTTATCCTGATAGTTTTGATGAGAAATTTCAAACAAAACGCTATAAAGGACACAAAGAATTTATTAGTGGGATGGTGGGGAATCGTTTTATGAATGGGACAGTAATTTTATCAAAACCAGATTTAATAGCTGGTTTTGATGGTTCTCGACACCAACATAATGTTGGAATACATGAATTTGTTCACTTGATAGATGAAACTGATGGGATTATTGACGGGGTTCCTAAACAATTAATAGAAAATTCTTATGTTGGATCGTGGTTGCACGAAATAAAAGCAGAAATGCACCGAATTGAAAAAGGCAAGTCGGACATTAACCCTTACGCGATTACCAATAATGCTGAATTTTTAGCAGTAGTAAGTGAGTATTTTTTTGATAACCCTGAAAAATTTAAAAGGAAACATAAGGAGCTATATGCCTATTTATCAAAGATATTTCATCAAGATTTGTAGTTGTTCTTTGCTATCTCAGAACTTTTCTCTTCATTAATCCTATTTTTTTATCATATTTTTAATTTTTCTTGTGCTTATTCCAAATGGCAGATAAAGTGGACACGTACTAATCATACTGGTTAGCACGAATATTCCTGCTAATACAATCAATACTATACCTAAAGTACCTGAAATTACATTTAAAAAATAAAGTGTTACAACAATTGCAGCAATTATCAATCTGATAATTCTATCCGCAGATCCCATATTTTTTTTCATGATTTTTTGTTTTAATTAAATTGGTTTTATTTAACGGTTCAAAGATATCATGCGATAAATTACTACGCAGTGACTAAGGTCACCGTTATAAAACTTTTATACTATGTGATAGTTGCTTGACTTTACCCTCACCTTCTAGTTTTTTCATCATTCGACTAACAACTTCTCTAGCAGTACCTAATTCAGTCGCAATTTGCTGATGACTAATTTTAAATATGTCTTGCTTAGTAATTTTTGCTTTATCTTTTAAATAGTCATATAACCGTTTATCCATTTTATCAATAAGCACATGTTTTATAGTGTCAAGTAGTTCTATATAACGAAGGTTGTATTGTTGATAGAATAGCGTATTTAATCTTGGAAATTTATTTAACCAAGTTGGGAGCTTATCTACTGGCAAAAGTAAAATTTGTGAATCTTTCTCTGTCACAGCAAACACCCTACTAGGCTCATGATTAATACCTGCAGAGAAAGACATAATACAGCTTTCATTCTGTTTTATATAATAGAGTAAAAGTTCTTTTTCTTCAAATCTTGAAAATACCTTAACCAATCCATGAATAACTATAGGTAATACTTTTACATATTGTTCCTCTCTTAAAATTTCGGTGCCTTTTGAGAAATCTTTAATAGTTGATACATTCAAAATTTCTGAAACAAGTTCTGGCTCTAAGAAGGATAATTTGTTAGTGATTTCTGTCATTTTTAATAATTGGGCATAACGTAAAAATATACTAGATATATGGCATATTCCTACTATGGTTTTAACTCAAATTTAGAGAATCTAACGGACTTTTTATGCTTTTGATATGATTTGTGCACGTGTGTGTAAATTCCTTTTGTTAAGCTACTGTTCAACAATCCACTAGAGGAGAGCTAGGTTGTTTTTGAGGATTATTTTTTATCCACCAAGCGTGGTATTTCGCAGAAATTAGCTTATAATGCACTAAAATGTAGGTATTATACCAATTTAATTTCATAATACGCTATATATTTCATACATTTATGGTATGGGAAAAGTATTTGAAATTACGATAAAAGAGAGTTTATCAACATTAAAAACTCTTCATAGAAAGGAAAAA